>Ga0116231_10000010_pt1 | contig 160377 bp, 123 predicted proteins | sample S1TSphgellanicum_2_FD_89695 | JGI IMG/M metagenome (GOLD analysis project Ga0116231, IMG submission 89695) | Host-associated microbial communities from peat moss isolated from Minnesota, USA - S1T2_Fd - Sphagnum magellanicum MG | ecosystem: Host-associated > Plants > Peat moss > Unclassified...
AAAAAAAAAAAAAAAAAAAAAAAAAAAAAAAAAAAAAAAAAAAAAAAAAAAAAAAAAAAAAAAAAAAAAAAGCTTATCAAACTTACGATTTCAATTAAGCCTTATCTGTGGAAGTGGCTAGAAGGGAGTTCTTATGTAAAAAATAATCAATGGTATTTCAATAGTAGGTCCATGAAAGAACTGACCAGTGTTGGGTGGTTATGAGAAATGGGAAATTGATAACCGGAGGTTCTTAGGGCGGTTCTCAAACATATATACCTGTAACTCTTGACCCCCCAAAAAAAATTTCAAATACCCATTCCCAAATTCCAATATTTAACCGTGGTTCTAAAAATCTGAGAACCGATTCCGGTATATAAACTGCCATTCTCAAAAAAAAAGGCCTAAAATCTGATCAAATAACCTTTTTACAAGACTGCTAGTTCTTTGCTGGTGATACCCGCCGGTGGTTTGTTTGGGGTTCTTTTGGAAATGACCGGAACTGGAAGCTCTCTTTGATTTCGAAAATTTTCAAAAAAAAAAAAAAAAAAGAAATCAAAATTGAAACCAAGATAATTTAATTTATAAAAATTTAAAAAAAAAAAAAAAAAAATGAAATCAAAATTGAAACCAAGGTCATTTCATTCTTGAAATTTTTCTAAATGATCAGAACCGGCGGTTCTTTGATCTCAAAAAGTTTCTCCTTGAAACCAAAACCAGAGGTTATCAATAAAAACCAGATAAGTGTCCAACAAGACTGGTCTTAGGAATAGAACCCTGGCAGATATCAGGGCGGTTCTTAGGGTTCATCACCCATGGTTTTCACCCCCCCCCCAAACCCCCCAAAGAACCGTTTCCAATACATACCCAGGGTCAATTTTTTGAATTTTTTTTCAAATAACCGCCTGTCAACCACCAGCAATTCTTTGATGAAAAATGCATGCTCCAAAAAAAACCAGAACCGACGGTTATCAACAAAATCAAAGTCCATATAACCTGCTGCCCAAAAGTGGTTAAGACTCAAAGACCCGGATGCTTGGAAGATGAAGAAGCAACAACAACAACAAATAATTGAGAAGAAAAAAAAAGAAAAAAGAAAAAACCCAAAACCTCTTCACAAATGGAAAGGGTGATGATGATGATGATGATTCCTTTTGAGAGCCCCCTCAAATCTCATGACCCTTCTTTTAAAAATTAAAAAAATCATCAATGGTGCCCAAAAAACTTCCCCTACCCTGGTTGAATTGGATTATAAGAATATTATATCTAAAAATATATATTTTAAAAAAAATTCTCAATTGTAGCATATGAAAAAATGCCTTTTTATCTCTTTTTTTTCTAAAATGTTTATTAAAAACCCTTTCCCCTAGAGGACAAAAGGATAGTTAAGAACAAAACTTGAAAGAAAGCAAATAAGTACCCCTAGCTTATAATGGGGGTATGTATTAGCCTAGGGTGAAATTGGTGACAAACCGTTTGGAAATAGAAGAAGAAGAAGAAGAGCTACAAAGATCAAGGAGGCATTGAGACTCTTGGCCTCATTTTTCTCTTTCACAAGTAAAAAAGAAGCCAACACTTTGCCTTTTGGTTGTTCATGATGATATTGGGAATTGCTTCTATGGATGTTTTTCTTCAGGATTTGAACAAAATGTGACAATAATATAATCTTGATTTGTGATCATGTCATCATCACAAGAGGACCATACTAATGGAGGCATTATTGCCCAAGGTCATGTGGAGATGTCAATCCCACCATGTCCCATTTGCCAAAATTGTGGAATGCCTTCAACCAAGGAGGAAGAGACAATAGGGATCACTCTCTTGTTCTCCAAACTTAGTAGACAAGTGCTTTGTGTAGAAGCTGGAAAGGACTTTGTAGATATGCTTGTGGGTTTCCTCACTCTCCCTATGGGTTGCATTGTCAAGCTCCTTACTCAAGCTGCAATGATCCACAAACCTGAGACATATGTTGTTGTTCTAGCTCCTTCTTCACCACCACCACCATTACTTATGCCTCCTTCTCTTCCCTACACCCCAACTCCCAAGAAAGCGAAACAGAAATGCACGGAACATTTTGCTATGACCTCCATCTCCAATGTGTTTGATAGTGTGGTAAGGTTTGAAGCTTCCAAAATGGTGATTGATAAGAAATGTTTGTTAGATCCAAAACCCACGAATGGATTTGCTGGCAAGCTCTTAAGTTCTATCAATTCAACACCCGAGGGGGGGGTCTTAGCGAGTGGGAGTTTCTCTCAAAGTGACAACTACTATGGATGTGGTCAAAAATGTTCTTTTGTGACCACGGTACTTGGCACCAAATGTCCCAAACACAAATCTAGGAAGATGGAAACCATTTTGAAGCTTGTTGAAGATTTAGAGTCTCTTGAAGTTGAAGAGCAACAACAGGTAGAAAATATGTCCTTGACATAAAATTCATGGAACAACTTCTCTTCTAGATTCCATCTTTACACTTGTAATGAATGTTTCTTCAACATATTGAACTCCTTGCAACACTTTTAGGAATTGGGAACTACTAGTTAACTAATCTATAAAATCATACACCATGTGGGGGGGACATAGGAATCAAGGGGCCTCGATTGTGAGTCTCCTATTTGTAGTCCACCTTCTCCACCTAGTCGACGTTCCATTAGAGTAAAAAACAACATTAATCTTGATGTGCCACAACGACCTCAAACATCTCGAGGACTTAATGTTGATGCAGAACTTACCATGGTGACCACCACCACCTCTAGACCTATTCACCCCATTGTAAGTTTGCACAAACCCCCAATTTCTACAAAATTGTGTCATGTCATTGTTTGAGATCAAAATCAAAATTTAATTATTTGTAAAATTGGCATCAACAACAAATGTAACACACTTCAATAAGAGAAATGCTTACAAGCTCAATTTGAAATTAATAATCAATGCTCTTGAAAGTTCATATTGCATGCACTCAAACGTTCATGGAGATGTATGGAAATGAAAACCTCATATGACAAATGAAATTCCAAGTTTAAATTTGGTTGTTGAAAGTCATGGTGAATGTTCTAACCATATGTTTAGATTGTAAATGTTTGTGATACTAAATTGATCACATATTATTTCCTATGGTATCAAGTTGAGTGGGGCAGGTGCCAACTCGAAAGAGTGTGAAGGGTGAGTTGTTGAAAGGATATGTGAAGGGAGGAATCCAATTCATGATCACCAACACACTTGATATTTTTGCAAGCTCTGCAATCAAAGCACTCATCACACTCAATATGCTGAGGACCGAAAAAGTTGGTGATTTGGACACCATTGATGTTCTTGTCAATGCTGAGGAGGTACTTATTACACCCAATTCAAGTTGTGCTTTGTGTCCCAAAAACATTACTTGCTATTCCAATGATGCAACTTGTGTAATATAGTTCATGTTGAAGAAATAGATATGTTGTTGGCAAGTTCTTTTCCAGGACTATATAAGATAAAGCCTTAGAATGTCCCAATTAAATATGTTACATGTTTTGATTTTAGATTTGAATAACGATCTACAATTTTTATTAAGTTGATGGGTAGACTTGGTTTTGTAGCTTCAAAAGCAAAGTGATTAATCTAGGATGTGTGGGATGATGCACTAGATGTTGCAATTATTGAAAGCTTCTTTTTCTTCCACAAATGTGCTCAATGATGTGTTTGGCAAATATTGTGAAAATACTAAAGGAGGCTCTAGTAAGTTTTTTTTTCTTTCAATAAAAGTTGTTTGATCTTACATTTGGGAGGTGTTTTGTAATGTTGTTTTCATGTCACTAGTTTAAATTTATGTACAAATATAAAATAAGAACATGATTTAGTTGTTGTAAACTTTTGGTTCATTGCATATGGCACATTTGCATAAAAACACCACAAATCACACCAAATGTACATGAAATCATGTTTCTCTAAATCTTCAATGAAGAAGGTTTTCAACCACTTCACTTGTTGGTTTAAATCCATGATGAAATAAGATATCATCATTTCGCTTTTTCTTTTGTTAATGTGATTTTTATATCATAGCATTAGATCAAAATGCAAGTTAGGATTGTTCCACCAACAACCATCAACCATCATTATAGTGATGTTGTTGTTGATCACTAAACCTCCAACAATGCCATGTTTTGGGTACCATGCAATGTAAATAGTAAGTTAGTTTGAAAATATAAGACTTGAAACTACCTTTCAAGAGACTTATGTAACATCTAAGTGCACTTTCACAATTGCAGAAATAAACCAGAATAACACATTCTTCTTCCCACAATGTGTAAACCCTCCTTGCTGCCAATGCTCCAGAATGGGTCCCCCAATCCATCCTGCACACTCTAATTCATCTGAGTAAGTTTCCACCTTGCAACCTCAAAGTTTAGGTGGGGGTGAATGAGTATTGGTTTGGTATCAACTTTTGAACATACTAGAGCTCAATCTTAATATTGGATTTTTGGATTTTTGGGGGGATTTTATTTTCTTGAAGAACTTAGACCTGGGATTGGACTCCTGAAATTGAGATTTTTGAAATTTAAAATTTAAAAAATATATATATATATATATTGAAAAAAAAGTGACTAAAACAATGGGTTAACTAGTAGTTTACCAATGGTTTTGGTCTATATAAGTAACAACTAGACCAAACTAGAATGAAAATTGGACTTAGAATTTTTAATTTGTTTTTGAAGAACTGGAATCAAAACCGAATCCCTAATTCCATGTGTGGAATTGAAATTGGATCTGAGATATTTTATATATTGTTTCCTATAAAAATTTAAAAAATCGCCCAACAATATTAATATAAAGTATAAACACGATATTGTGTAATTGGTATAAGGCATGTATATACTTAATATTACCTCAAGTCTCTACCTAAGACAAGACTAGCTTGGTTGGGTCATTAATATACTAGTGTTGATATCAGGTGTAGGCCTATATATTGGTCCCAACATTGGGTTGAATTCCAAAAACTATATCAAAAAATTTGTTTGCCTTGTGATGTAAGTTAATAGTTAATAATACTCATCTAAATTTGCTTATGTTTAAATTGGTGCAGCTCTTCTAGTTGTTGAAATTCAAACCAGCTTCTCAAGACCATAAGAAAACTCAAGAAATTTTATTTTCAAATTTGAGATTGATTTTTATATGAGACAATGCATGCAATTTGCAATACAAATCTGAGAATTTGTTTACCATTGAAATCTATGGATTTTTCAAGCTCAACTTCTTCTTCTTCTTCACACAACAAGAGTTTCCTAGGAAATTTTGAAGCTCATTAGCTCTGATATATACAAGCAACAGATTTTGTTAATAATTTACCCCCAGTTTAGTTTCTAATGGGGGTATTAGCCCAGGCCAAAAATGGTGACCAACACTTTTGGAAATAGAAATTTCATGCAGCCAATGGGATGGCTCAGCATACACTCAAAGTGCATTGATTTTATTTTCTTTTAAGTTTTTTTTTTTTGGGGTGGGGGACTTTTTTTGATTTTTCCTTTGTTCCCAACATGTTCCCTTCAAGTTCCCAATGGGTTCCCCAAGGGTGTTCCCAATAGCACCTCGCTTTAATCCCATATGTTTTGCCCAAAGTCCTCCCCTTCTCACCTATATATTGGACCAAAGGGAGAAGGCACTTCATCTTTCCATAGAATTTTCTATTTTGGGGAGCCTTCAAAGTTTCAACTTTTTCTTGTGATGGGCCAATCAGTGTTGTGCGTGTAAAAATAAAAATATTTATATTGTTTTATGCAGTCCTATAAAATAATGTAAATATAACATTATATATATATGATTTTACATGGCTCTGTAAAAGAATATGTAAATGTATAAAAATAGAAAAAATGTGAATTTTACGTGTGGAGGGGATATTTCATAATTTTTTGAAGATAAATCAACTAAATGGCCCATTGCCCCCCAAAAAAAAAATCAAAATCAAAATATACACTCGCAACTAATTCATATGACTTTGCAAGAAGGTATGGTCATTAAAGATATATAATAAAACTATCTATAAAGTAAGGAAAACAACACTAGAACCCTGAGTTTGATCATAAATAGGGTGAGATTCAAAAAAATAAAAAACATTAGAATTCAAGGGAGGGGGGTACCTCAGTTTTTATGCTGCACTGAGTTTCACCCTGTCTTTCCTTTTTCTTTAGCGCCTCCACTGTTGTTGCTGCATATATTTTCACTGCTCCTACTTTTAAAGCTACTATAGTTAGTCTTGAACCTTGTGCATTGCTGATTTTCCAGCATTTCATTCCCAGATTTAATAAAATTTCCTTACTTTATGGATTACCCCTGAACGAAGGGGGTTGGGGTTAAAGGAGGCCCAAAGACAAGGTGATTTTACAGATAATTTTAATATTTACACTTTACACTCCACAAAACATTTACACAGAGGGGGCGTGTAAGTGTATTTGACAAATATTTACACTGGCCTTGTGTAAGTGTAAAAAAATATATATATACACTTGCATACCAAGCTACTGAAGTGCAATGCTCATACAAAGAGCTGCACATCATGCAAGTGACAAAATTGCACTTGCATCCTTATTAAAAACATAGCAACATCCCGGGTGAATGAACAAATGCTTTTTTGTGTAGTAGGGTAAAGTCCCACTCTATTGGCATTCCAAAAATAAAGGGGCCTAGGAAAAGGTGGTGGGTGAGTACCTTGCAACATATTGAAAATGTCCCCTCACCTCTGGCCCTTACACCCACTATAAAGCATGAGGTGAACCTTACATACACGACGTGGTAGGAACGGGAGGAATCTTACACCTACTATTTAAGATGGGAGGGACCTCATAAGCATAAGCTCCTAATTCCCACTCTCAAATAGTAGGCATAAGATCCCTCCTCTTTCATAGCAAATTTTCATGGCAAATTTTTTGACCATGTTTTATTTTTAATCCTTTTGGGGTTTTGTTTTGCATATGAATGAATGATCTCATTTGTGTGTAATAAATGGTTTAGGGTTTAGGGTTTAAACCCTAAACCTTCTTGTCACACAACATTTTGATCTAATTTACCATGACACATGATAGAAACATCTTCCATAGGTGGAATCACCTTTTGAACGGTGAAGATTTTGACAAAAGGATTTTCTACACAAGGAAGTGCCTTCAAACACAAAGGAAAAAAAAGCTTGCAATGTTTTACTATAAAATGTAAGTGCCCTTCAAATACATTAAGAAATTTCTAATTTATGATTCAAATGCATGTGCCCTTGTTTTCTCATTGTTCCCTTAAGTTCAAACACTAATGACATGAATGCTGGATGTCAAAGACATCAACATTTTGGTAACTTCTTTTTCCATAGTTCAAAATGATTGTGCCCATGATCTAACCACCATTTACATGCAATAGGGAGTAAAATGAATTAATAATTGATATCATATGTGTGATCAAAAATTTAATATGCGTAACCAAAAATAATAATTACTTAATTTTTAAAATTTCTCTAACCCCTTTTTCTATGACTAAAAAATAACTAGTAGCATTTTGCTAGTGTATGTGGAGGATGTTTTATCTTTAGTAAAGTTTTTGCTCCAATTGAGGATGGCACTTTACACAATATGCCCTCTTCTTCTCAAATATATCACAACTATTTAAAATTCTACTAAATTTTTAAGTAGGTCAGGACCTCATAAGGGGATGTTCTACATATTCATGTCCCATATTTTGTTCCCACTTCACAACGACCATAATGAACCAACATCCACCAATGCACCATTTTGGATGCATGCTAAGTGGACATGGAACGTTTTTTCATTGGGTCCTTTTCCCTAGCGATTCATCCCTAGTTATGATACTTTCCTATTTGTTCCCCTTCTTTCTTCTCCTTACCTATTAACTAAAAGGGCACTTGCCCTAACCTATATTGTGACTTATCTACTTGCCTAAAATGACCTACTTGCACCTACTTACCTATTCACCAAATAAGGGATTTTGTCATCCAAGATGAAAATATCGCATAAAGAAAAACTATGTACCTATATCCCCCTCCCACATACCTATTTCTTGCCCACTAACATGGCTCTACCTACATGGGCCCACCTATCTAATCTTCAATCAAATATTGTAATTGATGCCCAAAAATACATTGTAATTTGGAATACGTCCAAAAATGTGATACTAAACCTTAAACTTCGAATCTCTCAGTTTAAGTCCATTTGGTGGATAATAATTTTGGCTATACATTAGATATAAGTATCACAATGTTAAAGCAATGGTAGTTTGCAAAATACAATACCTTCATTGCTAGTTTTTACAAATTTTAATAGTTTGGCGTTTAATGTTTTTTTAATGGCCAAACTTTAGCTTTGGTAGAAGAAATGTTAGTAAATTACAGCCTAGTCTTTGATGTTAAACATCCCAAAATTATTGGATGCAAAATGTTTAGTTCACATCAATAAACCAAGATTGAAATATTCTCCTAAGTCCAAAGTTGTGTTATTGCAAATTATGACACCACCACTAAATATTATAGAATTTTCACCTTGAAACTAATAAAGTCCTAATTGTCTCTAAAGATGTCATTTTTTACAAAGATTGCACGAGACTTATCTTAATTGAAACTAAAACCCCAAAATAAGATGTCATTATTTTTGTTCTCCTACCATATGAAAGGGAATACAAATTACAATCAAGATTGCATAAGTCAATCACCACATAAAAATTGATCCATTTTTTTTAAAGGAAACAACTACATGGAGCTTCCAAACCTTATTGGTGAAGAAGCCACCAATGTCTTATTTGGACCCAACTTACAAGATACATGTGGAATAGACACACCAAATGGAGAAGTTGTCATAACACGCATGAGAAAAGTGGTGAAAACCCTTTGACACTTCTAAGTTTTCATGGTTGGTGTCTTTGAAACATAAATAAAACCTATGACGTTTCAAAAAGTAACACAATTGTCATAATGGGTCAATGCCATGAAATAAGAAATGACTTCAATTGAGAAGAACAACACTTGGGGTTTGGATGACTTACTTCTCGGCCAAAAAACCACTGTCACAAAGTGGATTTTCAAATTGCAGATTCAAGCTTATGGGACCACTACAAAATTGAAGTTCAACTAGTTGCTAAGGGGTTTCAACAACACAAAAGAAAATACTTTGAAGATACTTTTGCTCCAATTGCCAGATACAACATTTGCAAACAATGACAACTCTAACTGGACATAGTATGTGGCCAATCTTTCATTTTGATGTATAAATACAACTTTTCCAAATGCAGAACTTGCTAAAGAAGTCTACTTGCACTGACCCCAAGGCTCTGAAGACCTAGGAAAAAAAAGTAAAGTATGTAGGTTGCTCAAAGTTCTTTATGTGTTGAAACATGCATTCATGCTTAGTATATCAAGATTGATGATGACCTAAAAAGCCAAGGTTTTTAAAAGGGAACTACAAATGGCTAATCAAGTGTCTTCTTCATGAAGGGGAAAAAGTTGCCTTATTGATGCTCTATGTTGATGATGTATATACCTCATAGGAAACCCGATTAAAAAAATTCAATGAATTAAGTTATAAAATAAAAGAAGATTTGAGATGATAGACTTGGAGTTGTTGAATTGTTTTTTAGGACTAGAATATGCTTTTCAATTAGATGGGATTACAATGACTCAATGGGGTATGCAACCAAAATGTTTGAGGAATTTGGGATAACAACTCATAACTTAGTAGTAATATTAATGATGCCAAGTTTCGAGATGATTCTTGACATGGGAATTTTAGAAGTGGATTTTCATATCACCAAAGGATGATCAAAAAGTTGAACTTTCTCATTCCAACCCAACTAGATATAACATTTGTTCTGAATCAAGTTAGTAGATTTTCAAACCAAACTAAGATTCTTGGATGAAGTCAAAGATTTGTTGAGGTACATTAAGGGAGTAATGGATTTAAGTACTCACTACCATCAAGGGGAGGCATATGAGCTGGCTAGTTTTTAAAATGAAAATTGGGCAAGTGATGTTCATGATTGGAAATCAACAATAGATATGTGTTTTTGCTTGGATCGAGCCCAATCACATGTGGAAGCAAGAAACAACCTTCTACAACACTTTTTTCCATTAAAACAAAATCCATAACCATGTTGATTGCAACTAAGGAAGTGACATGGTTAAGAAGACTACTATAAGACATTTAAAGAAGTACCAATCCAAGACCAACTCATTTACTGGTGGATAAACAAAGTGTCATTAAATTGTCAAAAAATTCAATTTTCCATGATCATACCAAGCATATTGTTATCAAACATCACTTCATTAGAAAAAAGGTCCAAGAAGGTGAAATGCAAGTCTATCATGTTTCATCTAAACAACTAGTTGACATCCCAACTAAACTTTTACTTGGCCATTAATCTTTAAAAAAATTGAAAACTAAGCTAGGTTTGGTTGCAACATCTAATCTACCAAAGAATCAAATTAGATAATATGCAAGATGAGTTTCAAGTTTGGGGGACATTCACTAATGTCCACATAGTTAAAAAGTCTTCATTGAACTATAAGATGGAAAAATTGAAATTAAGAGGTGAAGGAAACTTGGGGTAAATATTTCTAATTGATGTGTTTGTGATAACTTGGACTATTAAAATAAACCATTTTTAGCACCGACCATTATAGTGACTCACAAATTGAATTGCACTAACTCAAATTAACATGCCAAAGACAATAGAGTTTTGTGGGATCTAAGGGCTTGCACAAAATGTGACCATATGAACTTCATGACTAAGTCATTTGGGAGAGGTGGCAAGAGCTTTGAGTTCTTCACAACTTTTGAAGATGACATTACAAGCTTCAAATCATTAAAACAACTTCTCTCAATTATCAAAAACACCACATTATAACAACTTGAAACCATTAATGTCAACTCAATTTGGTGCAAAGACTTATGTATAACTTTCTTTATCAATTTCTAAAGACTCTCAAAGATCTTCATGAATAAAAAACAACCAAACCAAAATATAATTAAAAGCAACTATTAAATGGTGCAACATTCAAAACCTTGAGCTTTTATCAAAAATTGAATAAGACTCATCATCCAAATTTTTCGTTTGTTATTTTTAGAGGACTACAAGTTAGAGGGGAGGTGTTGAAGCCCTAATGATCTCTTGTTCTTATTAACTATTTAAGGTTTTTGGGCTTATCATCACAATAATTGTCTATTGCACACAATGCATTCTTATGTTCATAACTGTTGTTGATTATTGGTTAATTTAGTTTGTTTTTAAGTTGTTAGGGTCATTCCATAACATGATGACCTTATGTTGTTGTTGCTACATAATGTTTTATATTTAGGTATGGTTTTTTTTGAATAATATTTCTAACAACTAGTTCACTACATTCGAGATTCACTTCAAAATCCCCTTTCAAGCTAACCAATAAGATTCTTTATGGGCAATTGATGTTGAACACCCACAAGTTGCATTTGATGTATCTTAAGTGTAATAGCTCCTTATGGTTGTGGCTTCAATTCATTTCACCTATCAAATCTTGGTCAAACCAATTCATCCTCCTCATCTATCACCCTCAAAATATCCTCCTATACCTTTTCCTTTAGTCTTGCTCTCATATTCCTCTCCTTGCCCTCACTTAGAAAGGAAATAAAAGTAATTGCACTCAACATTGTCAAAAAAAACCAAACCTAACATTAGTCTTTCAAACTTGTACAAGTTCCACCTTAATCACCTACTTAGTCTAGTTTGTGCAATTGATGTGACCAAAAGGTGAACATGAAATGTCTCAACCTAGTTTTATCTCATAACTTTTATGTGACCGTTTTCTTTGTGTTGGGATTTGGGTTCCAAGGTTTAGTTTGACTTCCAAATTTTGCTATTATAGAATTGAAAATTACACCTAATCCACCATGATACTTGTCATGTTCAACATCTACAACCTATATAGTTATTTGATAAAACTCAAGTTTAAAAAACATAAGCTTTATATTTGGTTGTCCAATGTATCTACTAGTTGCCATCTGAGGTTTCATGGTTATGTTGTTCATGGAAGAGGTGCGATGAACATCCCATGCCCATGGTATACAAAATAACTAAAATATCTCCTAGTTCCCAACTTAAAATCCACACTAAAATATCCTGAATGTAAAGTTAAAATTGAACAAAATTTGTTGATATCCAACACCCTCACTCAACAAACTATGAAGTCGCACATTTTACTACGTCTCTTAGGCATTTGAAACATTCATGTTTGTCAACCAAAAGTCCCTTGTTCTCAAGATACTTGCAACCAACCATGTGTTGCAATACATCAACTTACTAAAGCTTTCCTCAACTTTCTTTTACCATAGATGATCATGAATTTCAATAATATTTAGTGTGGCATGGAAAGTTGGGTTTTTGAAAAACACAACATGACAATATTGTGTGTTGTCATATATGACAAAGGGGCTTCATTTGTGGATGAGCAGACACTCCCAAGAAGTGGTGAAGCCACATATAACCTAAATTGTTTCCTCTAATGCACACATGATATGCTTTGAAAGCCAAAGCTGATGGTTGCAACATGCGACACAGAAGGTAAAGATACGAATGTAAAACCTGATCATTTATGCCTTTGAATTGTCAATCAATGCACTCAGGTCCTGAAACTCTCCTTCATTCGCTGGTATACCTGACAAGAGATAGAATCTGAACATGATGTGTAATCTTCATGACCAGCAGCTGTGTGCAAAACATTGAATAAGGAGGAGCTTAGGATGATATTTGACCACAGAAACTGGTTTTTTGCGTGAACACAAATAACTGTTCTAGATGGTGCAGCTGTAAATGAACCCAATCCTCATAGACAGTGCCCAAAACTGTTGAGAAGACATTCGCATATTGAATGTAATTGACATATTTGAGTCAAATCTAATGAATGTGTTTGGCAGCACATATTGAGACAGCATTAGCAGCCATAGCAGGACTACAATACATTATGCAACATCATGTTTGAGCAATTGTCCCCTACTGTATACATCAATCTCTTGAATGTTTTTGCGGTGAATCCTTACTTTCAACATCTGCAAGTAGAGTTCTCATCAAAGAGTAAAAGTCAGCACACACAGCAAAAACCCGTCAGCACAGAGCAATGGCCACCTGCCAGGCATAAGCAACAATAAGGTGGACTAAAAGCTTGCTATCAAATGCCTATGGGTTTATCCTCTAGTTAACATGAACAACATGATGATTTAAACCAGTTGCCATGAGGTGACGATTAACAATGAAACTAGCAGGCAATGCTACATCTATACTGAAATACATCTTACAAAAGAGCCTGCAGTGACCCAATCCAATTCCATTGGCATCTATTTAAAGTTTATTAATTCCAGTAACTTTGACAAACACTTGGGGGTTTTATCCCCACTTTGTTCTTTGGAAGTTATACCCTTGTTGAACTACAGTTTCCAGGTTGTAGAAGCCCTTTTGGCTCACAAGTGCTGGTTGGCAAATTTCTAGCTGTTTTCTCTGTTCTCATAATCAAATCATGTCCATATAAAATGATTTCAGAACCTCCTACGTGCACAGTCAAGAATATATTTTGAACCCATCTTCACAGCCCTGTATTATCGATATCAAGTGAAGAAACTTCTTGAGAACAGGAATCAAGGTCTAGGTGAGGAGTGAGGAACTAACTCTACCTGAAAAATACGACTGAATTCAGATAACAAACTTTGATGCACAGTATCCACCAAAACATCAGGGTGCTTATATCTGCTGGTCTCATGCTCCAAGGACAAATCAGATCCTGCTTCCAAAAGCTTTGACAAGCTTGTAACTGAATAATTGGCAATTCCACATGGCACTATATTGGCAAAAGGTGCAAGGTTGGTGCTCACATTTAAGGCAAGTCCATGGTATGTAATCCACCTTGAGACCCGCACACCAATTGCTGCCACCTTTTCCAAAACCAAACAACCCAAATTAAGTACATTTCATATAAACTGATAGTTTGCACACAAACCAGAAGAGCCTGTGACCATTGCAAACAATCTGTGAAATTCACATAATGAAATAATGTTTGGCATTTAATTGGCAGAAAACTGTAAATACCTTCTCATGACCAACCCAGACACCAGTGAGGCCCTCAATACGGTTAGCTCTAATTTCGCAAGCAGACCAAAGTGCACGGATGACAACTTCCTCGAGGCTACGAAGATACCAGTGCAAGTCCATTTGATGGTGCCGCAGATTGAGAATGGGATACATTACTAGCTGCCCTGGCCCATGGTATGTTACCTGCACAACAAAACACATCCACCAAAACAACTTCTGAGCATTTGTAAAGCCACCCACCACCTTCAAGCATTTTCTCAAGCTCCTTTGAGAAAGACAAAAGATTTACTTTTCCTGATGCAGGGATGCAGCAGCATCCAGGGATCAATGATCACTGGCTGAGAATTTAGGGATACAAACCAGAGTTTGTTTAGCTAAACAACAGTGATGGCATTTCAGGTAAACAAGCAATGGAGTTCAGGTGAAAAACAGGCATGCAAGTTTAAATGTTGAGAGGGAGTATAGATTGAGATAGAGCTTCACAGTTGACCATGGAGAAGGAGTTTTAGGGTTTAGGGTTTTACCCCAATCAGGGAAGGTTTGGAATTTCAGTGTGAAGGCTTGAGGAGGATCTAACAAAACAGGATTCAGAATGTAGAAGAGTCAATGAAATCAGGGAAATAAGTTTAGTGAGAAAGTTTCCATGGGTTTGGATCTAGAATGCAAGCTTGAGTGATGAGAGAGGCACAAACAATAGGCAGGTCTGTTACCAGGAAGATCCTTAACACATTGAATGCCTTTGGAATTGCCCACAGAAAATGCTGCAACTTCAACACAAACCCAAAAAGCAAAAGATACATAGAGAAAAGATCCGCATTCATACATACATACCTACCTCTCCTCCACGCTCTGTTCGATGGAGCTCAAAAGGGGGGTTCTCAAGGTCAAATTTTAGGAAGTCGTTGGAGCTTCTGGTACCCAGAGTATAAACCGGAGGATGCTGCAACACAACAAGACAGTCGTCCATATCCTCCCCTCTCTTCAAAGCTTGAACTCTTTCTTCAACCCTAAGTTTCTGCCATGCCCAGGCCTCAACGTAGGGCACAAGCTCTCGAAACCGATCGTGGCACTCACACTTGCGAATCCCAAGTGATTCGCATTTTGACGAGTACCTCTCAGGAATGGTGGAAGAAAATGATCCATCATCGTAACTCTTCGAAATGCAAGCTGTGGAGAAGACCTTTTTGAGCCCTTTTGTCACAAAATGAGGAGTAGATGTTGGAATGTGTGCTACTGAGATTGGTGGATGAACGAGATGGCTTTGGTTGCCGAAGAGGGAAATTGGGTTTCTGTGAGAGCAACCCAGTACAGTAGATTCCATAGCAAAAAGTTCGTGCTAATCACACACAGCAAATTCTTCTAGTTTTGGAGTTGAACAAGACATTGGATCCATCGCTGCTGCTGTAGTGATCCATGGAACCCTAAAAGGTTTGAACAGAAGACACCTGAAACCTTGGAAGAGAATGCAGTGTCTGACAATGCTTTTTTGCATCTTTGAAACAACACGACAAAGGATCTTTCAAGGAGTGCAGAATGTTTCTTAGAGCTCAAAAAGCTTTGTAATCCAATTTCATCTCACAGGTGCAGCAGCAGCAACAGAGATGCTGTAGAAGGTGAGTGACTACAAATGAAGGAGGAAACTGTTTTTTCTGTCTTACAGCAGCTGAGAAAACTCAACTCCTCTGCATCCTTCATATGGGTACCTACCCACTTTGAGCCTTTTAAGAATCCTTCCTTACAAGTGCCCTCCACTGCCTTCAAAAAGGAACACTGAAATGTGGATGATGAGCAAGCAAGCAAAGACTTTTGAATTTCCATGGCATTTATCTCTTTGGGTCTCATGGCAACTTGCCGTTTCCTTTCTATGCACCATGTGCAGAAATGGGTTGAAAAAATCAGGGTTGTAGAATCAGCACAAGGTTTCATGTCTCTAAAAGAATTGGTTGCAGAAGGTTTCGTTGCCCTCAGGCGAAGACAATTTCAAATGATAGCGGGAAAGGGGTCCAAGCTGAGCAGCCTAAAGACAACCTCCTCGCCATTTTCTTCAAGATGAGAGAAAGAACTCCATTCTGCTCTCAATTGACCATGTGACAATGTAGAGGGCAAGAGTTCTTCATCTTCCGTTTGCAAATGTTGCAATGAAACCTTCCTTCTCTTATAAGTTTGCAGGCAGAGGGGCCACTGTCTGATACATCAATCCTGGCAGTGACCAAAGCTTTGGAGGTGAAGCATCTCTCTCTCTCTCTCTCTCTCTGTGAAATCTCCATTTGCCTTGATTTCCTGACCATGTTTCATGCATGAGTTTCTTCTGATGCAGTGCAAGTGCAAAGAGGTAAGAGATCTCTTTTGAAAGAAGAACTTTTTTGTTGAGTGCTGCTGCAAATGGAATTCCTTGCCCTTTTTGCAGCATGCAAAAGCAGAGTTTCTGAGAGTTGATGATGAGCAGATAAGACCAATTCTGCAATGGAATGGAAAAGGAATACTTGCAGAGAAAAACCTAATATTGCAGCATGGAATTTTTCGGGCCAAGAGCATGTGATGCTGCAAACAATACCCTCTTAAGTTGAATGCTTTTTAAGTTTCAGCAGACTCAAAACCCTGCAAACTATGAGACATCAGAAACATGTAATATGTCATCAGATTGATGACCCTGCTGAAGTCTGGAACACAAATTTTTGTCACATTTTTTTCTTTCATATTATTTTACTGCTGAGAATTTTTTTGCACATGCAGGTGACAAGAAAGACAAGCATTACAGCAATAGGCATTGCATCAGAATTGGTTGAGATTGTTCAGCAAAATGTGTTTGAAACGAAAACCCTAACCTCAGAGTATGATGTTGATGATGGCAATAACAGTGACAAGCATCTCATGGGTGGAACTCCTTTAGCTTAGATCCTTTCTCAACTTGATCTTGCATGGTAATTTGCCTCTTCCTTTCATCAGTTTGTGCACAATTTGTATCTGTACAAATTGTTTCAGTTGAAGTCACAGATGCTGACTGCTTCATTGTACAAGATTTGGTTTCTTGTGAAAGAATCACACATCAGGCGCTGTGACACAAGCTTGACAATGGCTCAAACACAGAGGCTACTGAAACTTAAAATCTAAGAGTCCTGAATGGTCCATATGCATCCTTTGATGTGCTTGCCAAATCAATGACTCCATCATGAGTAAACGCTACTGGCCATTTGCATCCTAAGGCCAGTAGTGTTGGTGTTGCCAAAGTTCTCCAATCTGCAACAAGGTGACATCTCCAATTCAGAATTGAAACGCTATCGTAAATACATAAAACATCTCCAGATTCCAGAAGCTCATGCAGGTTCAAGTCTCTTTTGGGCAACATGATGGAGGAAAACTAGGACAGGTGGTGTTGATCTGTCTTCAACAACACCAGAGCTGGGGCCAAAAGGGTAGTGGTGGAAAGAGGTTATATTTTCCATCAGGCCAGAAATCCATGCTAACAGTTTGAGGAAATGTAAACAGGCAGTATACGGCACTCCAGGGAGAAGGCATTTGCACCTGCTTGAAGAGCTGGAAGGTTCAGTGGCCTTGCTTTTCCACCTGGGAGCTCGCAGTACTGTATGACAAAACCAAGATGGCAGCAGCTTCAGGTTATGCTCCAATTCTTTGCTGACCTTGTGAGAGAGAAAGCATACTTGACTCCTTGCCACTTAAGACAACAAAAACCCTCTAGAGAGATGCAGAAGGGCTGGGATTCTTGAAATCTGTACCTCCCCATCTATCTACAAACAGTCAAGGAAGAGTGCAAATGGTATTCCTTGACATTTCTAGGGGAAGGAGAGAGAACCCTGTGCTTGCATGTCTGGCTGAGGTTGCAATGGAATTCTCACTGCAGATGTCAATGCTCTTTATAATCCTGAGATTGCTACACAGGCTTGGCCATTGATAATTAAGAAACCCTGAGGGGTGTGGCGAAGCCTGGAATGACCTTAGAGGGTGCAGCACCCAGGAGCACTTGCTGTTGCAAAAATGCCTTATGCTAAGGCAGACCGGGGTGTGAGGACCATCACATCTGGTGAGCTCACAAAGTTGATGGACTAATGAACACATAGAATCACTTCATCATACCAGGTACCTTGTGGTCTCTCCCGCCATTTTACTTGTGCATACACACAAAGGATTTATGGCCACCAGGCTATGGAAAACAGTCTTATGAGAACAATTGCTGTTGCTCTGAGTCTGCTCCATCCACACTAGGCATTGTGTTTGTAGCCACTAAGACAGTAGATGCCTTACTGACAGCAATGTTCTGAGCAACTCAACATGGAAATGAGATAAAGGGATGAGAGTTCTCATACATATTCCAAAGAGCAACATTTATGCAGCTGATTTGGAGGCTGATGATTGGATCCTTGCCAGAAGCATTGTTTCTTGTTGCAATTTATAGATGCAAGGGCTGGTCTGCCATTAGCAGAAAATTTGTTGGGTGCTGGAACACAATCATTTAACGAAACAAACGTAGGACTGACCTCTCTTTGAAGGTACACATTTGAACCTTCCAATGCTCCTAAACTCCAGCAGAATGTCTTTGCTTCGGCTGCATTTGTGGCAAGTATCATCATCATCTGCATTACCCACAATCCCTTCTACATCATGGCAAAGCAGATGATGAATCTTCAGGAACAAATAATAATAATAATAAAGTAATTACTAATAGTAAGGATTTTTTGCAATCCATGGGTTTATATAAAATCCATGTTTTACATGTATCAAAATACATTATTTTCACAAAGCATATATAATAAAAACAATTGATAACACAAGTAACAACTCCTATTAAAGCTAGTAAGTAAGCCCCACAACCTAAAGCAGCAAAAAACAAATAAAATTTGCTACAAAATCCGGCTAACGGGGGTATTCTTGCATATGAAAACATAGTAATAAACGAAGTAATAGCTAAAATAGGATTGGTTTTGGCTAAAGCACCTAAATCTATTATATATTTGAAACAGTTTTGACGTAATGCTAAAACTATGGCAAATACAGTGATGGTCATTAATACATAAATAAAGACACCAATTAATAACAATTGAATTCCTTCTATGGTTCCACATGAAAAATTGATAAAAAGATAACCTACATGTCCAATAAAACCATAAGTTAAAAGTCTCTTGACTTTGTTTTAGGCCATGGCAACTAGTGCTCCTAAGATCATAAAAGCAAAAAAAAATAGTTGTTGTCATGTTGGATCATAGAAACTGTAAATAAAAACGCGTACCATATTGGCAAGAATAGATATTTAAGGTGCAATACAAAAAAATGTTGTAACTAGAGTAGGTAAACCTTAATATACATTAGGTGCCCACATATGGAAAGGAACTCCTATGATTTTAAATAAAAAAACTACAACAATAAATAAAACAACCATAAAGATACCACTAGATTGATCACCAAACAAAGTTATTTTATATCTAGTGAAAATCTTAACTAATTTCACAAAGTTGGTAACTCCAATAAATCTATAAATCACGGAACAACCAAACAATAAAATTCTAGAGGAAAATGCACTTAGAATAAAATATTTTAAGTCAACTTCTGTGGAAAATTTACAATCTTTTTTTAATGCTACAATTACACAAAAACATAAACTTTGAAGCTCGATAGTTAAGTACATGGCAATTAGATCATAAGCTGAGATCATTAAAAACATATTGCAAGTAGAAAGCAAAATTAAGACAATAGATTCAAAAGCATTCAAACTCTTTTTTTTGAAGTAATATAAACACATAACTATAGTGTTAATCGTACTTATTAATAGAAAGATTTGGCAAAAATATGTAAAATTGTCTATTATTAAATTGTTATAAAATAAATTAACAACAGTTAGGGGTGCACTAGCAATGAGCAATAGGATGATTATTAGATATCGATAAGGTTCTTATTCTCGCCCTTGGTCAAAACCACATGTGCAAGTTTCCTTACATGTGGTTCGTCCATGATGACTTCTTCGAATTTACAAACCAAGACCCCTTAGGGCCAAGCCTACATAAACGAAACATAAAACTAATTATGTTCAAAGGTGGCATCATGCCATATTGTCTTTTACTTTGAAAGGGTTTATTGATTATATTTGTAGATAGATTAATTCAATTTGCTACTTTGCCCAATTGTTACCTCAGTCATTCACCTAGGGTTGTTATGTTAGTGTAACAAGTCTTATTAGTATGAAGTTGAAAATGGCATTCAACGAATTTTTTTAAAAAATTTCTCACCTAATCGGCCTAGCTAGCTTTTAATGGCATTATCCCAAATCGCTTATTTGATTCTATTATATTTTCCAAGCGTGGCACGCATCCACGTGTTTTAAGTACAACATGTTATCACCTACCTCCCTTTCATCTGAACTTTTCATTCTAAAGAACATCATCGTATGTTCAATATTTATTGCCTAGTGTACCTTTCAAAATACATTATGGAAGGATCTATCACCCATCAATTTTTGGCCAAAACTTTGGTCTATAAAGAATCTTCAAAAGTATTTTTATCATAGCGATATTTTTTCTTTTTGGCTACGCCCCACTTTTCTTGCCAGTCCTTATAGAGTCTATTTGGGTGATCCCTACTTTGCACGTTTGGTCATTTGTTTGTTGTTTAGTTATGCGTATGACTATTCTTGTTTGTTACAATTATGTCCGAAAGGTTGATTGTTTACTTAGGTCATCATAAATAATTAATGCATGCATTCCATTATTTCGAAAATATTCTCCCATAGCACAACCTGAATATGGTGCCAAGAATTGTAGAGGAGCAAGATCTGAAGCAATGGCTACTACAATAATGTGATATTCTAAAGCACCCACTTCTGAAAGAATTTGAACCAATTGTGCCATGGTTGAACTTTTTTGTCTGATTGCTACATACACATAATACAATTTTTCACTATCTAAGGTGCCCTGCACGTTGATTTGCTTTTGGTTTAATATGGTAGTTATAGAAATCTTTCCAGTTTGTCTGTCTCCTATTATAAGTTTTCATTGACCACAACCTATAGGAACCAAGCTATCTACCGTTGTCAATCTTGTTTGCATGGGTTCATGCACAAATTTATGTGCAATAATACCAAGGGTTTTAACTTTTACATGTCTTCGTTTTGTAGCACTTAAAGCACCTTTTCCATTAATAGGTACTCCTAGCGCATCAACCGCATGCCCTAACAAGGCCTTTCTTATATGAACATCCACAATAAATCCAATGCGTTTGATAATATCTCCTTCTTTGATGGCGGTATCACTACCAAATATAACAATTCCTACATTCTCATTATCTAAATTTAAAGCCATTCCTTTCACATTGTTAGCAAATTCAACCATTTCCCCAACTTGAATTTTGTTTAATCCATAAACATGTGCAATTCCATCTCCAACTAAGACCATTTGACTGATCTCATCTACTTGCAATTTAATGTAGTAATTGATAATTTTTTGTTCTGATAATGTAGATAATTCCACTCCATCCAACTTATTTCCAATCAATTTGTTCATAAAGTAATCAAACCTTCTATCAATATTAAATAATTCCACAATCTGAACTTTCAAATTGTGCCCAATTTATCATTAAAGATGATAAATTGGGATGGGGAAGGGGGAGGGGATTTGACCAAGTTTCTTAGAGCCAATAAAGCAAAGAGGGAAAAAAAGATACGAAAAACAAATAATTTTTTAAGGTGTAGCAAAAATATTTGGGGGGATCAGAACATTTTTTTAATTTTATTTTCGTTACTTTTTCCCTATTTGTCAAGCCAATAAAGTAGCAAAAGCCTTATTATTCTCACTCCCATCATTTGAGCGCAACATCTTCACAAAAGGTCAACACTCCTGTTATTTTGGCTTGAAAATATTAAGTTTGGTTTGAACAAACAAAACAAATTATTTGGCATGCTGTAAAACTGAGCTAAGCATGCAATTACTATACTACGAAATTGCATAGTTTCAAGATGGTTGTAGGCAAAATTTGGTTACTTTTTATTTGATTTGTCACTATGCGACATTTGTTCCCAAGGACTAGCAAAATCAAAATAGTGAAATTCTTGAGTCATCTCTATAGGTTTAGAAACCACACGTTTCTTTGAATCATCATAACGTACTTCCACATATCCACTTAAAGGAAAGTCTTTTCGTAATGGATGACCGTCAAAATTGCAATCTGCTAATATACGACGTAAATCGAGGTGGTTGGAAAAATAAACAAGTTCAGAAACCACACATTTCTTTGAATCATCATAACATACTTCCACATATCCACTTAAAGGAAAGTCTTTTCATAATGGATGACCTTCAAAACTATAATCTATTAATATACGACATAAATTGGGGTGGTTGGAAAAATAAACACCAAACATATCCCACATTTCTCACTCCCACCAACTAATTGATGGAAATATACTAACTATCGAACAAATTGGAGCTATTTCATCTACACTGCTTTGTACATGAATATGTGAGTTATACTGAATACATAGAATTAAAAATTCCATCACAAAGTCGTAGTTTTCATGTGCACTCTTATGATATAATAAAGTGTTCTCCAAACTATGCAAGATGGTTTCCCATCATAGGCTCTCCAACTCAAGTTTACCTAAGGTTGTTTGCAATCATATGCCTTTAATTGTGTGCTTTTCTATGACAATTTTGAGGGGGGGGAGGCAAAAAAAGAATAATATATATTTTTTCCCACCATACATGGAGCACTTGTGACCTTACATTATAGCCAAAACTAACATAATGGTTAAGTTGATGCCCAGCCCTTAACATATAAATAAGTTTGCTTGTCCTTAACAAGATGGTACGAAATTTTATACAAGTGCTGCATGGTTGTCATCAACTCATGTCATGAAATGTTGGGTTAAGTCCTATAACAAACACAACCCTCATTTTGTGTTACTAAGACATGTGCTTTGGATTAAAAGGTCAATTATTAACTACTTAAAATTGACGGAGATCACGCCATTGAAAAAGGATATCATAACATCATGTGGCTACAATCATACACAATTGTTCAAGGGTATTTCAACGAGCATAATTCTCATAGCACAACACACATAACAATGTGACACTCGATCTTTGTAAAAGTGGTTGACAATCTATATCATGTAATGCTATCATAAAAATTGCTAGTGATATACTAGAGGAAGGTGAGGATGACCTTATGTCTACATGGCCCTTATGGGCTGGGCTACACACATGCTATAATGGTAATTACAATAAGGAAACAAGGCTTTAAGGCAAAGTGAATCCAAAAAGATGACCTTAGTTCAGATTGTTCTCTACAACTCAAGGACATGAAGCTAGAATCACTAGTAATCGCAGTTAATTTCAAAATTTTAAAAATAAATTCTCTAACTAGAAGAGCGAAAGTGATTTGTGACCTTTACTCTCTTTTATGTAGGCATCAAAATCTACCATGTACTATATGCAGATGATTTGATAATGGGAGTGATCGGGCTGAAAAGTTTGATTGTTGAGATCAAAGATAAAATTTTAAAAATATCCAACAAAAAAATGAAAACTGAAATGAAGCAAAGAGGAAACTAAGATCACCCACAGAGCACTGCTGGAAATGCACTGCTGGAAATGCCGTAAAACCCTGCTTTCAGCCACTGAAGCATGTGGCACCACAGTGGAAGCGAAAGCTGCCATTTGGATCTTCATCCACAGATACACTGTTGCGCAAGCATTGGAAGTTGTGCGTGCAGAAGAAGAAGACGACTATTTGTAGTTTCGCTAGTTCCGCACGAGCAGATCTTGTATCTATTCGCATTTGCATCTTTTTTTTTAGCATTTGCTCCTTGTGCTGCTCTGCAGCAGTCGCAGCATTGGTTTTTTACGTGTGGACCGCCCTGCCTGTTTCTTTCTCCTTCTCGCGACCATCCTTCTCTCTCTCTCTCTCTCTCTCTCTTTCTTGATTCCTCGACACCATACCCGCCGCCTCGATGGAAGCGCTTTTGGTGAACTCCGCTACTGCTGCGAAGGCGAGCTCTGCATGCGTCGCTTCTCCGACGGTCTCACGACAGCTGGTAATAAGTCGCGGCAGCGTCGTTCTGGTTTTTCTGCCTGCTTTTCTTCTTCTTCTTCTTCTTCTTCTTCTCCTGCGGAAGATTTTGTGTTTTCTGTTCTGCATTAGTGTTTTTGCTCTGCATTCTCATTATGTTTCTGCCCTTCTTTAGAAGCCGTTCTGGGGGAGCTGTGGCGGCATAGGTACAACATCTATTGGCCTAGAGTTTTGATGTATTCTTCAGTGGCGAGAAAAACATGGGAATGTTTGGTCCTGTTCAGGATCTTACGAGTAGCAGCAGAGATCAGAAGAACTTCTTCGTTGGATGTTTGAAGTGTGCCGTGGTCTTTGTACTTTGTTTTGTGTGTCGTAGCTCCGATTCTTCGTAGAGGATTTTGTGAGTATCGGAGTCTTGTCTCGGGGATGTTGTGCATGTTGTCTGTCTGTCTTGTCTGTCTGAGAAACTGTAAGGGAAACAAACAATGTGTGATGCTCAAAGGTGCTTGCTTGCTTACTACAGTGTTCTTCGATCAAGGGAGATGCTTATTATGGTATTTCGTTTTCTTCTTCTTGCAGTCTGTAACAGCAAGATTCGACGGATTGAAAGCATATCCAATGCTAAAGAAAAGGCCAACTTCGGTTGCACTGGTTGCCTCGAGACATCATCATCCTTTACGCATCTCTGCCGTTGTGAGCAAGCTCTTCTGGGCCCCTCCTCCACACCCTCGATTTTTGGTTTATTGGCTCATCAGAGGTTGTAGTCCACGTTTGGCTGAGTTTGTCCTTTTTTTGTGGAGCACCATCATGGAATGCTGCTGCTGTAATCTCTCTTGAGGAGCAATGAGCAATGCACATCTCAAGGTTCTGTTCTTTTCTTCTAAGGGATGATGAAGATGTAAGGAACAACCATGATGCCTACACCATTCTTGATCAATTGTTGTGGCACCTGCTCCAGTTTTTTTTTGTGTTTGCTTATTTATTATGTGAGGTGTGCTCACTTGCTGCAGGCTAATGCAGATACCTTGGAAGTTGTCTCAACGCTCATCGCTGAGCAGTTGGCCATTGATGTATCTCAAGTACAGGCAGAATCAAAATTTACCGACCTTGGAGCTGACTCGCTTGACACTGTAAGAGTACTGTGAACAGCACTCAGGACTCTTATGCTGATCAATGGCACTTTTCGGTGTCAGGGTCTCCTCTTTTTTCTTCTTGTTGGAACTAAGATCTCTAGGGTTTTGTTATTTCATCATCTCTCAAGTATATTCAGATTAAGTTAGAGAGGATTGTAAGAATGAGGATCTTGATACTCAATCCTTTTTTTTTTCCTTGCATTTTGCTGTAATTGGGTGGTAGCAGGTAGTAGGATTCCTTCATGCTTTGTGTCATTGCTCCAGTGATACTATCAGATTGTTAGAGACTAGCAAGTCAAATTGAAAGGTAAGAGGCTCTCTGGAATTTATTCACTGCTTCATGCCAGTCTGCCTGCCTCTGGAAGAGACCCAGTGTGTTGAGTTTAAGTCTGCTGTTGGGTTGCTCAATCTTGACTAGCTGGGCTTACCTTGTTCTTTTCCAGTTTGGAATACCATCGGCTATGTGATTTGTAACTTGCCCTTCGTATTCTGAATGCTTTTGGGTGGGTGGATGCAGGTTGAGATCATGATGGCACTTGAAGAGAAATTCGACATCCAACTAGGTGAGGATAATGCAGAACAGATTGTGACAGTGCAGCACGCAGCAGACTTGATCCAAGAAGTTGTGGCTGCAAAGGAAGCATGAAGCATGACATTTTAGTGTTCCTTTCAAGAGGCTTTGTGCTCTTGAGGAGGATTGATTTATTTTTTTAAGGCCTGTGGAGCTCTGTTCTGGACATGGAGAGGGACAACTTTTGAATGGGGTTTCATTTCACATGGCCTTGTAGAAATGCTATTACCATTTCTATTGACATTAATGAAGAAACAAACATGGCAATCAGTTTTTGCTCTTCTTCAGTCTTATGTTCCTATTCTTTTTCTTTACCAGTGTGGCCTACTTTTGTTCCACGTATTAAACTTTTAGTCTTGTACTTTCTACATTTTTTTTTCTCACAATTTTCTACCCTTAAGACTATCTGAACAAACTCAAAATTGGGTCAGGTATGCTCCCTAACAACAAAACTGTGCACATTCTTCAATGCCAGGAAGCAAGGAATTATACTTGTACCTGTTGAAGCTCTGCCATATCAACATACTGTGAGAGAGAAGAGCACTGGCATGAGTGACTGATCAGCACACTGCCTTCATTAATTACGGCATTGATCTTGGAGAGTTGGTGGCATCTTTTATTGCAATGACCTGGAGCTCTTTGTGTCTGAAACTAAGGCTTGGGTGTCTGAAACTCTACTCAGATTGCGTGAATGGAGTACAATCTCATCCCCAAATGAATATATAGGAGCTCCTGAGCATTTCTGGCGGTGGCCTTGAAGGTCTGTCTGTGGCTGAAATCAAGATAGCTGAAGATGGGAACGAAGTTGAAACTCTGCCATCAATGTTGTAGGACAACAACACAAGGCAGCTGCAAATTGCTGATGACACAGTACGTTCATCCATCAAATGCATTGGCACAGCAATCGCTGATGACACAGTGTGCTCATCCATCTAACGCATGCATCATTGAATGGAAAACCTTTCTTCTGGTTGTTACAGGAAATGTGTGAGCCAACTGAATCTCTTATAACTTTTAAGCTGCGAGTAGCCAGCCTGCAGCAGACAAAAGGAATACAAACAGCCTAATTGATTTACAGAGTCTTGCTGTAAAAAGCTTTTTCAGGTCTGAGTGCCATGTGCATCCTGAGAGGTCTTACAACAAATGAACTGGCAGCTGCATGACTATCCTCCAATGGGGTTGCCATTCTTTCTCCCTTTTTCAAAGAAAGAACCGCTGGGTAAGTTAGGGTCGAGTACATAGACCCTTTACCTGCGGTTCTCAAAACCACAAGAACCATGTTTTTTGACCTGGAAATCATGGTTCTCAAAAAACCAAAGAACCTACCTTGAACTGTTTGGTTCTTTGCCAGTTCTTTGAGGAAAACTGTCAGTTTTTGAATATTTTCAAAAAACGCAAAATCTCTTTGATTTTGAAACCAAGAAAACCTAGAACTGAAGGTGATTACAAATCTCCAAAACAATGTTGCATTTTTGGGATTCGGGGACAATCTCAACAATGAAACTTAAGCAACTAGTTGCATAATGTCTCTACCCTAGGATGTATGAATGTTGTTGCAGTTATCACGATAGGCTAGGTTTTCCCGCATATCGTTGTTACAAGTTCAGCTTGTCACTACTAGTTCAACTTGTGATTGTTGTTAACCTTGAAGCATCAAAGAGAAAACAAAATACATTGAAAAGTGGACTAAATTGATCCGCCCTAATGTTTAGGGATTATTGATTTAGAAAAGGAAGGTTGCTTTTTCACTTATGTGATGATACATGAAACATAATTTTGGAGTTTGAATGCAAAACTTATTGACTTCTAATTAGTCCAATAAACTTAACAACACTTGACCTGCATTTTTGAGTTGGGGTTGAGGAGGGGGGGAGCATTTGTCCATATGTGATCTATAAATTCTTGTGATTTCTTAAGACCGACCTTCCATTGAAACATGCTCCATAAAATTTTGAAATTCATTGATAAGCATGTCAATATCTAACCAACAAAACCTAAACCAAAAGTGATAACTCAATTAGAAATTTCATGTGTTTATATATCAAGCAAGATTACAATTTGGTGAATATGGAAGTCAAACCAAAAAGGGGGCAAATCACTAGAGCTAGACTTTGCAACATCAATGTTGTGAGCTAGTTTGGGATCTCGAATTAACAAACCTATCTTGGGACTTTAGTTTTGACAAGTAGAATTTGGATTGTTATTTGGCAAATTGATGTTGAGACTTCAATTTGGCAATCTAGTTTGAAATCTCATGTTAACACTTCAAATCAACAAACCTATTTTGAAACTTTAGTTTGACAAGCAAATTTTGAGACCTCAATTTTGGAAGCCACATCAAGATTTCAATTTGGCAAGTCAATTTGAAATCTTATTTTTATACCTCAAGTCCACAAACCTATTTTGGCATTTTAGTTTTGACAAATAGAGTTTGAACTTCAATTTGGGAAGTTATTTTTTAAATCTCAATTTTAAAATTTTCATTTGAAACCTCATTTTGACATCTGAAATCAGCAAACCCATTATGGGGCTTAGGATTGACAAACCAATCAGGAACCTCAAATTTTCAATTGTTTGGGGATTTTAATTTGGCAAGTTGAATCAGACTTCAATTTGAGAAGCCTGTTTGGGACCTCAACTAACCGAGCCAATTTGTGACTTCATTTTCACACCTCAAACTAACAAACTTACTTTGGAAATTTAGCTGGACAAGCCAATTTGAGACTTCAATTTGAAGATGTTAATTAGACAATTTGATTTTGTTGAAAAAATGTTGCATCAATTTGCAAAGAACAACCTAATTTCAACGACTATATTTAGCTAATTTGCAAAGAGCAAGGCAATGAAAAACAAGCCAATAATTGTAAACTTGGAAGGGAAAAAAAAAGAAAAGAAAAGCTTATCTATGAATAAATAACCAAAATAAATGAAAACTAGTTTAAAACAAGTTGAAATGGTAAGCCAATGACGGGAAAATTGTGAAAAGAATAAATTGATAATGGTGAATTAGAAATGACAAGGGAAAAACAAATTTATTGAATGGCAAGTTCACAAAATGAGTGAAAATGCAAATGAAACAACAAAGGTATCAAAATATTCAATGGATTCAATTCATTTGAAGTTGCATGTAATGTTATTCAATAATTTCAATAGAATATAATATTCACAATTATGTATTTATTTTTAATTAATTGATAGTCACTAGTAGTGTGTAATAGTGCAAAGCTCAAGTAGAAAAGTGCTCTAGATGCAAACATTACAAACTATATACATTATACAAAACATCTCGATGAATAAAGAATCCTTCAAGTAAACATCGTTGATGAAAATGTTAACAGAAACAAGAACATACACCTTCTTGAGCTTGAAAAATCTTTCAATATTCCCAATTAAACTCAAGTGGAAAGTTTTAATAGCTTTCAAACCACCAAAAAAGCTTGGAGAAAACAATGGTGAGGATGCACATCACCTTTATTATTGCCAACAATATTTTCATAATGATTTCAAAACAAGAATCATCTACTTCCAAACAATTGAAAATGAATAGTTAAAAAACCCAAGGTGACCCAAAAAAAAAAACTTTGCTTGAAGCCCTATGTGTGCCAATAGGTCCCAATTTTTCACTAATGAACATTTAATTGCATGATAATAAAAGACATTTGGATTTTTAAAACAATGAAAGAGCACAAGGCAAAGAGGACCCCCCAAAAAAATCATTGCTTGAACCCTAGCCAACAACAAAAGCAAATAGAAGGAAGAAAAAGAAAAAGAATACTTGCTTGAACCCCTAGATAGGAACAAAGGCAAAGAAAGGGATGCAAGGGGGGAGTGGGAATAAAATCTTGCATAGATGCCCCAAAAAGTGCAAAAGAAAAAAAATAAAAATTTCCCTAGTCCTAGCATTCCATATTAATGAACAATTGGAGTGTAACACCTAAATTAGATGAGTTACTAAGGGTGAAAGTTGTAAATAAATAATAATGTGGCTTAGGGGGTAGAAGGATGGGTAAGTATGGAAATAAACAATTTAACTTATGGCCCTATCTTGAAGATCTTTGATTTAGGACATAAACTTGGACTCATATGAATAATTTAGTTTACTATTTTGGATTAGACATAGTTGAAAATGGATTATGTGAACTTGACTAAATCTTAAGGAAGAAGATTCTAAATAGTTCAATGATTTATTCATAGGAAAAATAATAGTTTTAGAAGGATAGCATGTGACATAATATTTATAGTTTGTAATCAATGAATGGGAATGTTTAGTAAATGTAAATGAAGGGGAATCATAATTTGTCCATTCTTCCTTTCAAGTATATAAGGGTTGTGGCTGGAGCTTCAAGCTCATATTCTCCTTTTCATAATTTCATGTTATTATTTTGTGTTAAGCTTTGAGATAAGCCTTTTGTGTAATAAACCTATGTCTCCTTTTGATTATGAAAGTGTTCATAAGAACAAACATACGTGTTTTTTATGAACAATCTCCATAAAACAAAGTCCTTAAATGTGTGTGATGAATTCCCCAATGGGTGTAACTTACATAAGGATCAAGTTTTAAATGCATTTGTGATCCTAAACCAAAATTATATAAGTTTGGTTTTTTGTATTCTTCAAGTGTTTTTATATGGTGTGTCAATGTTGTGTGGGACTTTATTTATGCAATCTATCCATGTCATAATAGGGATTTAATTCAAAATTAACCTTCATAAGCTTTGACCCTTTCTAGGCGACAAAAACATCTAATTGTCATTTCTTAAATTAGCTCGGGGTTAAGGGTGAGGGATGTGCAATCATAAATGAGGTTAATACACTATGAGAAATTATGTCCATTTCATTGTCTTTTTTTATTGAATTTTCAATTGAAACAAACACTAGACACATTTGGACTCAATCCACAAACACCAATCAATTACAAAAAAATTATGTTAGTAAAGGAATCATCCTCATGTGATTGAAATTCATCATGTTTATTTTGATTGAAATATGTCACATGTCCATTTTGACTAACATATTGGTTTAGATGGCAATATACATCCTTTAAAATTAAAATATGCTTTAATTTGTTCAATTAATAATTCCATAATTTGAAATAAAATTTATACATGAAAATTTGTGATCAATTTACCATGTATATGATTTCATAATTATGTTTGATTTAGTAATGGTTTTATATCAAATGTAAAGACAAGACATTAGTTTAGAATATTTATGTCACCATTTCCAATGTAATTTCTTTAGTTATAACAATGTATTTATGTATTCTCATAATGAAAATTAATTTCATTTCACATGTGATGTACACAATTATATTTTGATTATAAATTTTAATATTTTCTAAATTTACAATTACATTTAATTATAAAATTAAGACATCATATACATTATGCCACATAAGACATCAAAACTAACATGTTTTAGTCATAACGATCATATACATGATGACACATCACCATTTATGTCATATTATAATGATTGAATTCAATCACTATGATTTCCATGTAGGTCCTCCATGCTCCACATGTTGCTTCTCATGTCAAGTTCAAACAATGCAACTCACACAAAAAAAACCAACATTATGTCCCCACAATTGATACCCTTGCCATTAACCTAGGCCAAAAATGGTGAGGAACATTGTTATGAAAATAAATCAAACTTAACCAATGACATCTATCGACATGCATTGAAGAAGCCCAATTATTTTTCCATTGTGAGGGGTGAAGGTGGATAGTAATTGGTGACACAAAATAATAATTAATATACCCTAACAAGCTTTGTTCAATGCATTTTTGGGCTTGTTTTTTTGCATCCTACATGGCTTTTTGTAGAAATCACACTATGCAATTTTTCACATTTTGCATGTTTTGTGAAAGGAACATTATTTAATTATTTTGCATGTTGTATTGTTCCAAGCCAAGTTTGAACCTAACACCTTTCTCATGAGAAAATATATATAACCAATTACATGCACCATGGAAAAGGATGATTTTATATAAATATTTAACATGTGCCCCAAACCTTGTGAAAGAAATTAAACATTGTTGACCACTTTTTGCATTAGACAATGCTTGCTAAGGGGGTGTTTAACATCTTCAATAAGTGATTGTGTTCATGGTGGGGGGTATTAGTTTTGGAAACAATGCATTGCTAACACCCAAATTTATTCCCTTTAAGAAAGGGGGGAGGAAGAGAAGAAGGATGGAGAGGAGAGAGGTGGGGTTTTGTGTTTTTTGGATTTTGGATTTTGGATCTTGGATTTTGATGTTCCCACCATGTTCATAGTGCATTATCAACATGTTTCCAAGCACCTTTGTGTTCCCCAAGACAACCCCAATATCATCACACTTTATTGCATCTTGGCCTAAATTTAAATTTGTAAGTTATGAGTCTTGCCAATTTGTGGGCTCATAATTTTTTCATCTCATTTTTTATTTGAAAATTTTCAAGGGAAAAGTTGTATTATTTAAGAAGAGCTTTGCAAATGCCTATCAAGCTTTTCAATTAGAGCTAATTTGACCCATGTGTGAAATGATTACATGTTGATGAATCATTTTGATAATTTGATTCTTGATTTTTCAAATGTTCATAACTTGTGTTTTAGGATTTTGTTTTGGATTTGACCCCACTTTTAAAATCTTAAAAAATCATTTCAACAATTTAAAAAGAGGGAAAAATGAATTTGGTTTGATCCTTAAAACCTTGATCTAGGTTTTATCCAAAGATTCAAAAGACACCTTGAAATTTCCAATTCTTAAATTGAAAATTGAATTTAAGAATCTTAAGAGTGCATTGCTTTCATTCACACACACTTACATTCCACGTGAAAATGTGTTTACGCTCACTTGCATTCACTTCTTGTCTCAATCCCTTTCTATACTCAAGTCCAACTTGAAATTTTTTCCTTTTTTTTCATTTTCAAAAGGACATTTTGTTACTCATTTCAAGAATTAGTCACATACCCATGTTAAAGTCACAACAATTTATCACAAATGTAATTCATGTCAAACCATATATAATGAAAAATGATTAATTTTTTTATTAAAAAAATATTTTTCTTCCATTGCTTGTTGGGCCTTTTTCCATTTTCCAATAAATCATCATGTTTAGCTCATTAGCAAAAGACCAAGATACAAACCCAAAAAAAGGCCAAAGAAAAAAATGATAAACAAATTAAAAAAATGATGCATAAAGATTATAAAATGAAAAGACCAAAGCCACCAAAAACATTGGAATACACAAAAAGAATGGCCACTTTTGGTAGATCCACTTTACATATCTATTTATGTTGTTGCAATACTCTTGACATATTAATGGACAAATTGTCCTTTAATACCCTTAATACACATGTAATTTTTCTCCCTAAGGGGGGAAGAGTCAATAAATTTAATGGACCCAACAAACTTTATACAAAATATTCAACACATTAATATTTAGGGCACCAAATCAACTATTTTGTGCTTTTAAGGCAATTCCAAATACTTTGAGTTTATTTTTCAAAGGTTCACAAAAACTGAAATAAAATATATTAACAATAAAAGTGCCCCATTAAATCATAATTCTATTCATTCAAAATTTTAAATTATTAGTAATAATAATTAAAAATGAGTGTGACCCAAAACAAACAAAAATATATATTATTTTTTTCCTTAATGGATTAACTTTTGTTATATATTAATCAAGCACCCCAATATTTGCATTGTAACATTCACTTTTTGTGTATAGTGCATACTTTATTTTTCTATCACCCATTTTGGTTCACATAAAATTGCATAAAACATGGATGGTAATATTTAAAAGACAAAATCCAAATCTAAGCATTGCACAAAATTGAGATTGTCATAAGAAACTTTTTCTTTTCTTTTGGAAGTGGTATATTAGAACCTTGTGGCTAGGGAAAGAAGCTTTAGATTAATCAAAGGTTATTTAATGTCAATTTGCAAGAATCTCACAATTAAAAGTAATCGTTTATTTGCATTTTATCTTATTTTATTTTATTTTTTAAAAAAAAGAAAAATGCAAAATGGGAGATAATGTAAGGTATTACTAGATTTTTTGTATATGGTGTAATGCATAATGCAAACATGTGTATCAAACAATTTTTTTTTTCTTCAAAATTTTTAATAGTTGCAAAAACTAGTACAATGATTGTGAATAAATTAATATTCACATAATATTAATAAACTTCAATCCATAACTATGTCCATGATTGGGTTTCATTTAGGATATTATATGATTACATGATTGTGTAGCTTAGGATTAGAAGTGTAGATCGAATTACTTATTGATATCTAGGTAGCTAGGTTTAGAAAAAGCTACCTATATGTTTATTTAAAATAATTACCTATAAGGTAAGTTAACTTAAGTAGCTAGGATAACCATATTCTAAGAGGCTACTAATCTAGGTATTTTAAAGCCTTTATGTGAAAGTTACATGAAGAGGATTTTTTTCTACATATGGGGATCACTCATCAAAGTTCATAAGTCATGCACAAGTATATATGTAATTATTTGCAAATCCAAATTCAATTAACTATTTGATTGTTACAAATAAACTCATATTAAAAAAAAAATTGGTTCTTTTCCCATAACACATGATGTAAACATGTGCATCAAGCATTGTGGTCTAAAGCTTGTAAACATATGTCCCCTATGAGGTGAACATTTCCTGGTTGGAAATATTTCTAAACAATATGGGAAAAGGGTTCAAAAACTTGAAAGTCTACCAAATGTTTCACTCGTGATAGAGCATAGGCCCATACTTTCATAGCCTAGAAGAATACTTGAATAAGTTTTTAGAGTATATTTTTTGAGTGCACACCTACAAACCAAAATAGATTATAATCATCCCCTTGGTGATTATGATGCATTAGTATTATACATTTGATGAAAAATACCTCCCAAAAACAATTAAAAAAAAAAAAAAACTCGCCATTTTTTCGTTTATATGTTTTTTCCTCCTCTCTATTTTCTTCTTTGGCTTTTACTTTTATCTTTTTTTGCTCCTTGTTCTTCTTGAAGTTTTTATGTTTTTCTTTGTCTTCTTAAAGTCTCATTGAGTTAGCCAGTTCAACATGGCTAAGTTGTCCTGGTATTGTCAGTCTTGAAATAGAAACTCAATACATTGGTTAATATGACATTGGCACACTTCTAAAGTTGAAGAAGTCAATGAGGATGTTATAGTAGTCAATCACTAGTACCAAGCATGTTGCATTTGAATGTCTTTGAATGTGTGTATGTTTGTTATGGAATTGTGCAAACTGTTTTTTTTGAAGGGTTTGGTTTCATGTTTATTTTCTTTGATGATGTTTTGTCCAATCTAAATTCTCTCCAATTATGTCATTAGGTCATTTCTCAATTTTATTCATTTAGACTTAACTATAATTGTACATAAATGTTCAATACTATGAAATGTATTTTCTATGTCTTGTGTTCCCTCACATGTGTGTTTGTGGTTGCATGTTGGTGTGTTATTTTATATAGCTTTGATATATATGTGTAATGTTCCATTATGCATTCACATTCTTTGTTGATTCTTTGTTAATCAGGTTGTTACAGTAACATCTATGTTCACTCCAAATAAATTTGAAGCATAACAACTTACTATCCGTTGATGTGACAATTGTCCTTTAAGCAACAAATTTAACGTTTTTTTTGAGTTTATGACCAATTTATTCACTTTAGAATAACATCTTTCATATCTTGCCTTTTTTACCTCACACTATTTGTTATATTGTTTTGATCATTCCAATAGGTCATATATCAACTAGTTTTTGTCGATAAATATTGCAATCATGCCAAACAAAGTAATGGGGCAAGTTGGTAGTATTGAAATAGAGGTAGAGGCATTGGAGCTTGCCATGACCTTCATGTTGCAAGCCCTACAAAGGTAAGACAATTTTTTTCCTGGCATCATTTGCAATGTCTATGTTAAACATATGCATGTCGGTAAATTGAATTGTTAGTCTTTGTTGTTTGTGCTTTCTTTTTTTTGTTTACATGAGTCCTTTTGGTTCTTGTTGATCTATTAATAAGTTGAATTTGTGTGCTTGTTAACATCTCATTGAGGGATCAATTGGAACACCTTCACTTATACTTCATAACTTTCATGGTTGAAAAGACTTGTGTGTTATGCAACCAATGGTGTTTTTCTTTGTTTGGTTTCTTTATATTCAAGTGGTAATTACCAATCTAGACATTGATGACAAATTAATGATAATAGGTAGCCACATACAAAGCAAGGCAAGATTTCAAATTCTCCATCCATTTTATCAATTGAAATGTTTCTTTAACTCATATATAAATCAAAGAGTTAGTCTTTAGCATGAAATATATATTTTCATATATGAAGTTAAATAAATATTATTTGGTGAACCTTGTCCCTTATCCAAATATGTCATATTCTAGAATAAACCATTCATCTTGTTTATTGTTGTAATACCTTGGCATCTTTAACATTAAGTATATATATAAAATTTGTTAGTTTTTTACTTTTCAAAAATAAAATTTTGTCAAGGAAAATGCATAGGTTTTTTGAATATTCGGGAGTATCTATTCTTGACATGGAAATCTTTGAATTTTTTTTTTTTTTAACAAACACTTATTGAAGCTACTTTTGTTTTATAATAATCAAATGTCTAAACAATTTAGGAAATACTATGAAAATATCAAATCATGTGTGCTTTCTTTGTCCCATGAAAATGTTGTAAGGGTTGCAAATTTCTCTCAATGCATGTTATTGATTCAATCAAAGTCCATTTCTAATGTATTTGAACCATGTTCAAAATCTAACTTTTAGTTTCACATTATACATTCCTACATTATTTAATATTTGATTACATCAATGCACATGTAATTCTTACTTTTCATGTCTCTCAATCAACTATCATTATGTATCACACCAAAGTTTTCAAAACATTGAAAATCCTTTAAATGCATGCTAGTTTTTTTAAATGAATGATTCACATTCAAATGCATTAAATTTGCAAATTTCATTTTTTCATTCAATATATACAATTTTAGGCTTAATGACTTAATGGCTCATTAAATGATATGTTATTTATGTTTGAAACATGAATTTACAATTATAATTGTAATTATTGATTTAAATAGTATGATCATTGATTGTAAAAGTCGTAAATTGAGCTTAAATTTCAATATTTGGTTGCATTTTTTTTTAATGTCTTGGTGTATTAAATTATTAAATGAAACATTATATCCATACATTTTATGCAATTTTATATTATCTAATTTTTATAATGTTCATAACTCTAACAAGTGGTAACACTAAATTATTTAACATTGTGATAGCTTTTGGTTTGTATTGAAAATCAAAATTACAAATAAACTAATAATTATTTTATTATAACTCAAAATTTAACTAAGTTTGATGAAATAACATTTTTTTCTAAAGGAATCGTTACAAATATTTCAGTTTTGAAATGTAATATTTAACATTAGTTAATTTAAATTGATAGACATGTGTTGTCGCAACCCTACTTGAGAGAGTGTGAGGATGAAACTCACACTCCCGAAATGAGGACTTGGGAGTCCTTCGGGACTCCTGAAACTTCAGAGTTTGATAGCAGGGGTCAAAACACCTTACATTGGGGTGTTCCTTATATCATTGAAAAACTATCAAAGTGTAGATGTCAAAAATGGGCTCGCATGGGCCATTTGGACATCTACAACACACGTTATGGCAAAAAGAAAGGTTGGGAGTCAAATTGGTAGTTTGACTCCCGACCACTAAAAGTCGAGAATTGACCTGACCCTAGTGCATGTAGGTGGAGTGCGACACACCGTTAGAAAGCTTTTGATGAGAGCTACAAGTTTTCTTTAGACCTCATCTTAATCGAAGGTTTGAGCAAAAATTTATGATCTTGCAAAGTCCCGGGAGTCCAAGCCAGGACAATTTCAGGATTCCTTGGGAGTCTCGGGACAAAAAGCCATTCGGATGTAGGTGCCGCAGAGAGATGCAGAGAATACTATATGGGGGAAGGTGGTGGCTTCCCCTAAGTCCGGGCCATGGTGAGTCTTGTGAGTCCAGGGTTGCCCGTGGCTTGTCCTAACACTAAAGGTGCTTCAGAAAGTGAATTAACCAACTTGTTGGTTGGTTTGATGCATGTTCGAATAAGTAACTAAAGTTTGTCACTCTTCCTAGTCCCATCTCGGAGCTTCAGCATGCCCCTCTACCCCTTCTAGTGCTGAGAGCTGGGAGCATGCCCCGAATTCTTCACAATTCCATTGTTTGAGTAACTTAGGCCCACCTTGGGTCTAACTAGGAACTTGGGAGCACGTCATGTGCTAAAATCATTTTAATATTACATCATTTGTATCCCACATTGAGAAAGTTGGGTTATTGGTCATTAAGTTTTGTATATTTATCTAATATTGAATTAACGAATAAATGCACATGTTTCAAAATAATAAACATAATTGAACTTAGTTTTCATTGAAATTTGTATTTTCAAACCAAACAAGTTTAACATTTTAAAAAAAAATTGAACATGTAAATTACCACTATGAATATTTGTTGGGGAGGTCAAATAAAACATTGTAACAATTAACCTCAATTGCATTCATGCCCATTCTCATATTGTTTTCAAACTAGATTAAGGTATAATTATTCACAAACAATTTTTTTTGTAAAGATGAATGGAATTAAAACTAGTTGAAGAGTCATTTTCATTGTCTATTGTAAACATGCATTGTATTAACTCATAACATGTTTATAGATTTTGACACATGTCATCCATCCATCAAAGCATCTTTTGTAACATTTAGTCAAATAAAACAATTAAGTTGAAATGGCATGCACTTTACAGGTCATACTAAGGTTAATGATGACATGGAATTTCATTATTACAAGAAATTTTTAAAATCCTAATTGTTAAAACAATTGGGCTTTGCAACTAAATGGGTGAAACGACATGGGTTTAGCAACTCATTAATCATTAGTCGCATATGTCTTTTCTGACTAGTATGTAATTATAAAGGTCCTTCGCAAAACCCAAAATGTGTTGTTGTGTTTTGTGCATATTTACATAAATCCAAACTCATTTCTTTTCATATTGATGACCCTTTTAGAGATCATTATATTTTTTGTGCATATTTGCATCAATCCAAACTCATTTTTCTCTGCATATTTGCAAGTTTTAATTCCTTTCTACATTATTTGAAGGTTGCATTTACTACTTCAATTCAAGATCCAATTGGGTTTAGCAAACATCCAACTATTTTGAAAGCCCATCAATTTGGATTTTGTGTTTGGTGGGTTATTACAAAATTAGATTGTTGATTTTGCAATGCAAAGTTGGAAAGATGATTTTTCAAATTTGATAAGTGAGAGATGATGTAATGTGCATATAATCTCAATGATATAATTATCTCTTGGAGTTTTATCCCTCAACCTTAGAGAAATAACGTTGGTCAAGTAGAAAGTGTATTTATAGAAACACAAGTGAAAGGTGCTTTTAAAATGAAATGCAATCTTTGGAAGAGTGTGCTTCATTAGGTTCATGTGTTGTTATTGTTGTTGCACTCCTACTTGCCACTTCACAAAAGTAGTTTTGGAATCCACCAATGGGTTTTCTAAAATAACCCACTTTTCACAATATGTGTATCCACATAAGGTTTCTTGGAACTACACTGCATATGGAGAGTTTGTTATTTTGGGTACATTGATTTTTATACTTAGCATTTTTGTTCCTATCTACACTTCATGTTGTTAAAGGACCATCAAACAAATGACCTTTGACATGAACCCAAAAAGGTTGGAAATGGGTTGCATGATTATGATTCATAATGTCAAACATGATACAATGAAAGTGTTACTTGGTGCATAGTTGGTTGAGAAAACTCAACCAATCCAAATCCAAAACATTTTTTCTTTTGTGTATTTCTATGTTTAGCTCTTGAGAATTTGAGATTTGGTGGGTTGAATTATACGAGCTTGAATTGTTTCCAAGATTGATTTATAGAATGAACTAATTCAAGATTGTGTTGCCAATTTTTGTATCAAGTAAGATTGTTTTCACTCCAATGCCAAGATATATCACTTTCCTCATCACCTTTTGTTTGTTTGTTCATATTCCTTTTTGAATGAATATGTGGGGCTTTGTGCAATGGAAGCTTTCAAAAGGTGTTCACGGGATGAGATTTTGTATTGCACATAAATGTTTTCAATGAGATGTTCTTGGGCATATATTGGGTTACATTTTGTGATAGGTGAAGGATAAGATATATCAGGCTTTTGAGAACCTCTACCTTGTTTTGACTAAATTCTAAAATAATTAGCAATGTTAAAATGGGATTTTTTTTTGGTTGGTCTGAAATCACTTCTCCATGAACTTTTCAAATATGTCGTGTGTGTGTGTGCGTGCGTGCTATATATGAGAGAATTACAAACTTTTGAGCAATAAGTTCTACTTAAAGATGCCTCATCATTGGTTTATACTTTGGCACAAATAGTAGACTTGATGAATTCAACAAAATCAAATAAAAGAAGAAAACTTTGGGCACATTGGTGAGGTGCTATTGAATTGAAGTATGCACCTCCCAAAAGAGGTGAGGGAAATTTTCCAATTACTTATGAAAAAAATTGTTTGTTTTGGTTGGCAAAGGCATTTAGCTAGGATTTGCATATTAATATGATAATTTACATTTTGTGTCAACACTTGCTCTCAAGTAATGTAATAATATGTCCTAATGTGACTTTAAGGTCATTTTTCATGTATGCAAAAGAAAAAAAAAATCTCGTTAGTACCAACCCATAAAACAAAGTTTCTAGGAGAAATGAGTTTTGGGTTCAATAGGAAAATGGAGTTTAGTATACTCATTTAAGAAGTCTAGGAATATTTATTACTCATGAATTATCATGGCACACATGTAGCATAAATATGAGTATAGGAGATAATATTCTGAATTCTTTCCCCTCTTTGGCTATGGATTGAATAAGGAAAATGTTGTTGTATCATAGAGAATTGTTATATGGTGAGAACAAAGGTTTGATCTACCTCTCTATTGATATGCACTTCTTGAAGACATTGTTGCATACAAGTTAGGTATTTGTAAAACGCGTAAGGTGTTTTTTCAATCATGTTGTTGAACATAGTATGATTTTATTGTAGAACTCTTTTTGCATTGAAAGACATTTTTTCCATGTTTCATGTTCTAGTTCATTATTTGTGCTAGAGATCTTGTAGGTGTTGGTACATTTTTGTTGTTTGAAAGTAGTAACGAGGGCAATGAGGTTGATGGGATATAGATTAAGACAAACCAAGAAGTATTATCAATGGATAGTGGGAGCAAAGGTACTTTGGACAACATGGTTAGGGAGGAGGAAGAATATGAGGTTAATCATGACAAGGAGGTAGTGAAAACATCAAAAATATTGAAGGAAATGACATAGGTGTCCCCCAACCATCCTTTGTAAAATGAATTTATGTGTAAGCTTTGGCATTGTATGTGAAAATGTGAGACTCTAACTATGCAATATTGCAATAAAACAAGTTATCACACAAGGTCAAAAGAAAATATTTCAAAATCAAATGAACACAATCTCTTGTGAATTAATGTAATACCTAATTGCATTGAATTTACCTATGCATTGTCAACAATAGTTACATTTGGGTACCAATAAGGTGTATGTTGGAATAGCCTTTGATTGAGCATTTACAACCATGATGTAATGCTCCTCCTTGCCACAACATGTAATGAGAAATGATACTAAAATATCATTTTGAAATTCATCAAAGATCATGAATATGTACAAGGATATTATAAGGCAAACCTTATAGTAGGTTAGGATGTCACCCAAAAAAATGTACAATAAGACATTTTCATGCACATAGGACATTATTTGAATATAACATTTTGTAATCGATTTCATTACCTTTTGTTCACTTGTCCCAAAAGTCACATCACATGACATTTTCTTCTATTGCTATTTATGATCATCATTTGCATTTGCCATTCTATTTGAATTCAAATTGTGAATGGCACATCTTGGTTAAAAATGGGATCCAAGTTTAATATTCCATATTCATATATATTGTAACATAATACAATTTTTTCATTTTTAGTCACCCACATGTAGACACTGATGGGATTTTTCTTGTGTTTCTACCATAGTTTTTAAGGTCATTTATTATATAGGTTATGCACATCCATTATAAGTATAAAGGTGTCGCTTGTTGGATTCCCATTTCTCAATGCCATGTCCCACACATGTGCCTTGTGTTATTCCATTACTTGTGCATGAGAGAGGCATGTCCTTAGCTACAACATTATATATTGTTTTGTCCTTGCCAATAACATTATACCCACTGAATGACATAAGCTTTCATTGCAACATTGTTGTGATCCATGTTGTGATATTTTATGACACACATATTACTGTTCAAATATGGTTGTATTGCATTAAAGAAACACAAATGTCCCCTTTTCATGCCTTGACTTACATTGAACTTGGTCACTGTTTTTTTTGGAATGGATGATTGTGAAAGAAAAATTGAAGGCTCAACAACTTTTTTCCTTTTTTTTCTTTAAGGTGGATTGTAAAAGATGTTTCAAGTTATCTTATATTCTATAAATGTTTTCTGACATACCAAACGCATGATGGAATTTTCATGGGTGTCATTCATTATAGTTTTTTGGGACAAAATTTAAACAATAAATCTTATATTCTTGGGTTGACAAAGAGATTTAACAATGATCTACATATTGATGAATCAAATGATGCCATTAAGCCTTCAAATTCAAAATTATATGTACATTCCTTCACAATCAAAATAATATTTCAACCCATCACAAATTAAAATCCTATTTTAATTGTCCTAAAACCTTAGCAAATAAATCATTAGTTGGAAACCTCATAATAACTTATACAAATTGTTTTTCAATTAGTGTTATATTAAATTCTTTCTTTCTTTCATCATGTCTTGTTCCAATGAAGTAGGAGAAGGTTTATCATCAAAGGATAATACCATTGGTATTATTGGAAGAACAACACTTGAAGAAAGACCAAAGACATAATCCAAGGGCTTGTTTAAGTCAATGAGCCTTAACCACAACCTACATGTTACCATATCATTAACTTCTAAAGCAATAGATATATCATTATAATGAAAAAACATTGATTTCTTTCATTGCTTACTTTCCAACACACCCATATTAATTTCTAAGCTTACGACCTACCATAGTAGGTGACAGCTTAATGAAACCACATATCATTGAAATCACAAGAAGATATGCAAGCATAAGTAAATCAAAGAGGCATACATTGTGCCCATGAATCAAACTAATAAATAGTGTGTTTATATTAAAGAGATGTGTTTCTAATGCATTGGTTGGATAAAATGCATGTTTATCATGACATATCATAGGAAATTTTTTAATTCACACCTTTTTTGGTTAAATTCACACCCTTTCTTTGCGTGTCCGATTTTATGCAGATTAAACTTTAAAAGTAAGTTCCTTTATCAGTTCAATTACTTATGCGGGCAAGTTTTCGAATTGTGCCCTGATTGACCACAGACCCCACACTTGTGTCCTTCCACGTATTCAAAGTGAGACTTGTCTCTGGTCATGCTTGTTTTATTCTTAGAGTACCTTGGAAACCATATAATCTAACACATGGAGAAAGGGTGTGAATTTAACCAAAAAAGGTGTGAATTAAAATTTTTCCCATATTATATTATTGTCCTATTTCATGCTTAGAACTATTTGTGCACAATAGAAGTTAGAGCCACAAGTCAAATATTTCTTTTGGCATTTTCTTTTTGTTATGTGATTTATCTAGCATTTCTCTATGAGGCAAAAAAGAAAGATAAAAAATATCTAGATGTTTTTAAAAATGTAATTTGAGCTTGGATAAACAATTAGCAAAGTGATGGATATGTAGTTGAAATTAAGAATTTTCAATCCTATTGGTTCTTGAAGGTTTGAAACATTAGAGAGTGAATTTTGAAGAGCTTGGGAAGATTGAAAGTGGAGAAAATGCATCTATTTTCTTACAAGGAATATTAAAAATTTGAATATGGGTTGATTAAAATATTTGGTTTCTTTTAAACATTAAATTTTTGTTGCATTTAATTAACACATAATATTTTTGGTACTAAAGGCTTAGCTAGTGAGTTCCATATCCCAATGGCATCAAACGAAGGTTGAGTTCTTTTGTAGTTGAAAGGTCAACATTGTTTGCAAATTGCCCTATTGAATGGACTTGGTGGTTGCATTGATGCTACCAAATTGTTCTTATCTACCCATAGGATTTTGATTTCAATTTCATGATCCACTTAGTGGAAAAAAAAAGCTCAAGTGAATATTAATCACACAATTAATCTAAACAAATTTCAATATAATTTCAAAATTAAATATGGGAAGATCTTGACATTCTTTGCCCATTTGGCAATATTTGCAATGGAATATCAAAAGAGTCCACTCCCAACTTCACAATTCCATTTGCGACAAAATCATGTTTCAAATTGAATAATTTTCACAAGAAATGTATAAACTTTTTGAAAGAGATATACATATTTAAAACTTCCAACTCTATCAAACTAGAAAGACTTGCAAGCTCTATCCCTATTCAAATAATTGTCCTATGCTTCATGTGCAAAAAAGAAGCTTCAACAAAGAAAAAGTTTTTAAAAAAACCAATTGTTCTTAAAGGTAAAACAACCAATGTGCAAACATAAAGTATGTATTTATGAATATAAATATACAAAGATGGACATGCAATTTGGTAAATTTAATGTGGATGCATCACCTAAAATGTTATGCATTTCATTTAATACCCTCTCTCTCCAACCTCCCTTTTGGCTCCTTCCCCCGTTCAAATCCTTAACAAAAATCACAACATGAATATCTAAATCCAAAGAAACTTTAGTCCCTCGTCTCCTCTTCCTCCTCACCAATGCAAGGAAGATGAACATACAACATCCAAAAATATTTTGAAAAGAAAAAAATCAAACAATGTGTCTTTTCATAAGTAATTTAATCAAAGATGTGTCTTTTTTGTATTAAAAAAAATTTAGGGCACACAAATATACATGGCTTGAAGCCATAAACTCTGGATAAATCCAGAGAATATGTTTCACAAAATAGTCAATTGTGTTACCTTGTCCTTTTTTGGTATTTTGTTTCAAATTCTATTTTTGGATGTATTTTGTTAATTACTTCTTTTCCAATTGTCCTTGACCTCAGATTGGAGATTTGGGCAAGATGGAGTCTATGGGTAATTTGGTGCAGGTGCAACATTTGACACAAAAGTTAGTACTCACATAAACATGCTACCCGATGCATTTGAGTTTGTTAGGAACTTTCACATGTCATCATTGATGGAAATGAAATGAAGGAAGATGATCACATGGGTAGGGACTAGGGACCTTAAGGTGCCTATATAGTAGTAATCCTCCTTGATCTAAATCTTGATTAGTGTGTTGAGGTTTTGGTTAATCTTGTGTCTGTCTGGATCTCAGCAGCTGATTAGGTTTGTGATTAATCAGTCTTTTAACGTAATTGACCTCTCTCTCTCTCAATTTGGACTCCTATTGTTGCTGCTGCTTTGTGGGTGTGTTTTTTTTGGGTTGTCCTATATTTGTTTTGCAAGTGATTTTTGTTTCCAAGGAAGTAAATTTGTGTATGTGGGGTGTTTTGTTTTCTTCAGTGATTTGTGTATCCAAGGTAGTAATTTTGTGTGTGTGTTGTTGGTGTTGTGTTTTCTTCAGTGATTTGTGTAGTATCCCAGGCAGTAATTTTGTGTGTGTGTTGTTGGTGTTGTGTTTTCTTCAGTGATTTGTGTAGTATCCCTGGCAGTAATTTTGTGTGTGTGTTGTTGGTGTTGTGTTTTCTTCAGTGATTTGTGTAGTATTCCAGGCAGTAATTTTGTGTGTGTGTTGTTGGTGTTGTGTTTTCTTCAGTGATTTGTGTTTCCAAGGTAGCAATTTATTTTGTGTGCGTGTGTGGAGGGTGTCATGTTTTCTTCAGTGATTTGTGTTTCCAGGATAGTAATTTTGTGCGTGTGGATGTTTTAATTTCTTCAGTGATTTGTGTTTCCAAGGTAGTAATTTTGTGTATGTGTAGGTATTGTGTTTTCTTCAGCAATTTGTGTTTCCAGGGTGTTTCCAGCAATTTTGTGCACGCGTGGGTGTTGGTGTTTTGTTCAGTGATTTGTGTGTTTGGTGAGTAGAATCTTGCTACATTGGGTGCGTGTGCGGGCGCATCTGTGAATATTTTGCCACTTTTTGGAACCGTTTGTGTTCCATCTTGACCAGACGCCTCGAAATGCCGCAGCTCTACGAAGGAGGAGGAGGATCCGAAGAAGGTAAGACACTCGGTGCGCGTCCTTTTGCGTTTGAGGAATATGTTGGGAGTTGGATTTGAGTTTGTCTTATGGTGGACACTTGTAGATTTGGTACCGTGGTTTCGAGCAAGCACGTCAATGGTACAAGATATGTAGCCATGTTGGTGCGTGACATTGGAATTTGAACACGTTTGGCGCCTCTGAGAGAGAGAGAGAGAATCACTACAGGGTTTTTTTTCCCCCAATTTTGTCAAGTAGGTGGACTGGCTACCATCCAGAAGAGGAATGAGCCTTGGCCAGAGGTCCGAAGTTTTGCCCCCAGAAAAACACACAACATTTGGAGATACTGGCTTCGAATGTCTTTTGAGGCGATTGGTAATACTTTTTTTACGGAGAGAGAGAGAGAAAAAATTGCGAGTCTAGGGCTTTGAAGTTGTGTGTGGATTTGCAGACGATGCTGCGAATCCGGATGTGACGGATGATGATGATCTTCCACAGGAGGAGGAGGAGGAGGAAGACGGCGGCGGGAAAAAGTCGCTAATCCGGAAGAAGTTGAAGGACAAGGCAAAGCTCCCGACTGTTAAAGACAAAGTCAAGAAGCTCGAAAACAATGTACCATTGGGGAAGAGCAAAAACAATGCAGCGTCGGAAGATGATGCCACAGATGATGATGCTCTGTTTTCTCAACGGGACGGTCACGAGGAGGAAGATGACAGCACCAGCAGCAGCTGCTCTTCAGGCGAGGGATATGATTCCGACGACGAAAAGCCTCAAGAGGTGGGTGGGCTGCTGGGTACCATACCTATGACACTCATGTTCAGCAAATCTTGTTGAAATAATTTGAGGGGTCCAGCAGCCCCAGATTGAATATTTCAGAATTTCAACACTAGTCTTAAGTATGCTAAATCCACCAATAAGTTTCAAAGTTATCTTGTGTTTTGAGCTGGGTCCAATTCTCTAGAGTTTCAGCAAACTCCTCTTAGTTTTTTCTTTCTTTTCAGTTGGCCCTCTTAGGAATTAATTTTTGCTGAACATGAGTATCTAGTAGGTGTGTTATTGCTATCAGGTGTTGTTCGAGTTTGAGTTGTAGAAATTGATGAACTGTGACATGACAGGTTGCGAGCAAGCAACAACAAGAGACTTCAACACCCATCATCAATGCTCCCCAAGATTACAGAGAATCAAATATTCACCATGGCAACTACTCCTCAGATTGGCAGCAGAAGCAGCAGCCACATGAGGTAGATGAGTCCTTGAAAAATCTATCTCTATGTCCCAAGAAGGATCAATCCTGCTCAAACCATGAGGAGACTCATGATAACAATCTTCAGGAAGTTGGGCCAGAGAGCATGGGGGGAGCTACAAACAATAACTGTACTGCTGGAGGATTCACTGGTTTGAAGAGCACAGTCTTGGGATCTGCTGCAGCAGCTACTGCAAGTACAGTGGGTTCAATGTTTGGGTATTATTCAGGTGGTGATCATGCAGGGGGGAAGCCCTCAAGTGGTGGAGGGGATCAAGGTGGGAATACTTACAACAATCAGCAAGCCACAGATCATCCTGCTGCAACTGGCTTGAAGAATGCCAGTGCTGTGGGTACCAAACTGGGTGACACCAACAATGCAACAACAACAACAGGAGAAGATGATGATGAGACATACATACAGAAAGCTCACAACACTGTAGTCTCGAGTCTTTGTTTGGATGAACCTTCTGATCCACTAAACGCACATTTGTTTCTTGACAAAACTAAGGAATACATGACATCTACCACTGATGCGGCCAAGAGCTACACTGCAACAGCAACAGACATAGCTTACAACACAAGAGACAAGGTTGGATCTGCAACCACTGCACCTGGACAAGAAAAAGGAGTTGCACATCAAGTGACAGAGAGTTTTAGCAACTTGCCAACAACACTGAAAGAGAGCGTGTTCAGCCCAAGCTCCCCAACCTCAAATCTTGCTTCTTCTGCAATCTCTTCACCAAGAGATGTGAAAACTGGTGCACCAGGTCTTGTGAGCCATGTCACTGGTGCTGTAAGTGCTCTTTTCAGCAACAAAAAACTCGGAGGAGCCACTACTGTTGATGATTCTTCTCTTGCTGCACTTCATGACAATGCAACAATCCAACAAGAAGCTGCAGGTGCCTCTTTTGTGAGTGTGTTGTAGTCGGAGAAATTTGCCACCAAAGATTTCTCAAATTATTTTTCTATGATAACTGTGTTCTATGTTTCAAAGTGTGTTAAAAATGAAGAATGTCAGAGCTTTTTAATGCAGAATTTCATAGTTTGTTTATGCCGGATTTTGTTGTTTGTTTATGTTGTGTTGTTATTCCTGAATTCTTAGCCTGTTTGTCCAATGCACCAGACATCTCTTGCCACCCATCATACAGATTGTTTAGAGTCTTCAGTGGCATTTTACAGGCCAGAGCTTGAATGGGAAGGAGGAGGAGAAAAACTTGCCTGTTACTTCCATCCCTGCATTTTACCCAGTGAACACCCAAGTGCCCTTGAATGTTTTCTTCCTTTTGACACTGCTAAATTTGGTTAACAAATGTCTCAATGCTGCTGCTATGAGATTGAAGTTGAGGGGATGGATAGTAGTAAAATGCACCTAGTAGTAAATTCAATTTCTGTTCCAGAAATATATGTGATAACAACTCAACAACACTTGGGTCAACCCAGATGATTGTAAAAACTCATCTGCTGGTTGCATGCATTTTACTTGTCAGCTAGCTTTATGTGCCTTTTCCATGTCTGAATATGTTTTACTTCTTGTTTATACTTTCTTCCACTTGTTATTATGAAATCATACCATCAATTTGAGGGACCAGATCTATTGTGAAATACTTTGCTCATGTGGACCATGTTTATGCAGAATATGTGCGGTGGGACCTGTGTAGATGGGGACTGGTGACTTTTGCTAGAGCCTTATGATAATGGTTCAGAAAGTATGTCCACAGCAGCTTCCATGGTAGAGTCCATTCACAGATTTGATCAGTTGTTATTCCCATATCTGAAATAACTTTACTGGGCCACTGACAACTTTGAAAATCTACTAGAGCAAGAATGTAAACATTTTGTGAAAAGTAGCTCTATGGCAAAAACTATGCTGAAGATAACAACTAGTGTTTTCACTGCCTACTAAAGAATGCACTTGCAAATGACTTAAATCTTTTTCAAGAGATAAGATCCGTCAAAATTCTTTAAAATTGCACCGCAAGTATTGACTTTTGTGAATTTTGTTAAATTGCAGAAGTGCAATCATCATCCCCACACCAATTCCAAACGAAAATTACACTCACAATACTATCTAGCACATGAAGCACTACAGTTTTCTATAGCTAAGTTTGAATAGTAAGAAACCCGCATCTTATAACATCAAAGTCATAGTCCTGACTTTGATATACAACCAAGCACACATACAAAACTTTCATATATATCTTTCATTAGAATTGAGATATCTTCACAAGAATAGCAGAAAAGAATCATGAGAATGCATTTACCTCCTTTTCCATCTTTGTTCCTTCCAAAATTGCAACATTAAACATATTCATCAAGCAAAGCTCTACTATTTCCAAGAAAATCCCATGTAGGAATTTTTCAAATGTTTAGGAACACTACTTAGTACTTCATCCATACAAAAGAAGGCACCAATTACTTACTGCTGCCCAGTAAAGGTTCAGCAAGTTTTGAAAAGCTTTGTGAAAACGCTTGTTTGAAGCAACCTTTGTCTACTCCAGATTGATCCGCATGAACTTCAGCAAGCAGCAGCAATTTCAACCCCGTTAGGCAGAGGTGTTTAGAACCAACCTTGAAGAGGGACAAGAGCAGAAGGCATTCTAACATTATTAGTACTTTTGAGTTCAATTTTCAAATGATCATCACACCCAAATCATCTGCAAAATTGCACACTAGAACTGAAGTCAGGACATCTCTACACTACTGTGAAATCCTTGGCTTGCATTAGCACAAATACCAACACATATGCAATTGGAAAGAGTCAGTGTCATTTCATATGCCTCCAAAAACAAGAAACCAGATCTAGGCTTCATCACTAAGTGGCTCAATGTATGAGCAGGGATTCCATTGATGGAAACAGAAGGCCTTTAGCCTTTGTTGCAAGTTTCCAAGCACATCAAGCCAGGCTTGTTAACATCATATCTATCTCCCCTGATTTGAACTCCCGGTAACACGTTAGACCATAGGTTTCCAGTGAGGAAAATGTACAAAGATATCACTCAAATGCTGGGATCCTTCTGGTAGAACACAATGTCACCCTCATCAGCCACAAAGTGATCTTCTTGAAAGCTCCGAATTAGCGGTTCCAGCAAGTGAACTGGCAATGGGCCTGATTTTGTGGGTTCCCTGTAGTATTTGCCCAATATGGGCTTCACAGCTGCAGTCTGCAGCACACCCAAAAGCATCAATTGCAGGCCTTTTCCACTGTAAACCAAATATGACAGAGTGTACTACATTAAAAGTGGCACAATTAATAGACAATCTCAGAATTAACTGACTTGTTCTCAATTTCAGACCTCAATTAGTGTCTGAAGGGTGTAACTTTTCAGCCATGTACCATCAGCTCTCTGATAAGAACCCTGGTAGAAGTCAAGTGGGCAGTGATGACAAGATTCTTTAAGAATGATGTTCAATGTGTGATGGTGAGAAGACGTACCGCCTCTACTAAGTGATAGTGGGGGATCTGAGGAAACAAGTGATGCACAACATGAGTTCCAATGTCATGGTGAACTTTGTTGATCCAGCCATAGTCCCTGTCAATGGTTGACAAGCCCCCTCGAATGTAGCTCCATTCCTGCAAATAAACGAATTATCACAACCCAGATCCATCAGAAGCTAACTTTTAGAGAGGCTTAATCCAACAACTTTCTGTTTGAGTCAAGATATTGCCCTTAATTTCCCTGACAAGAAAGGATACTGTGGTTTTACCAGAACCTTCATAGAATCTATCTCATTACCAAGTGAACTGAGTCTGCTCTGGGATATGAATGATATGCAAGCAAAAACCAAGAAAGGCATCTACCTTCCCACGGTACCAAGGGACCTTCTTTTCATATCCATGATGATGCAAGTATGTCACTGCATCCAACCACATAACATTGACCTGCACAAGCACATGCAGCTCAGTATTCCATTTACTAGAACTCAGTGTGATCTACAACCAATTTTTTCAAGTATCACAGTGAGGGATATGTTGTGGTAGGAACATGCGAACAAGAAATTTGAGTGTAACTACAGTAGCCATGATACACAAAACATTTGATGGTAATGGTTGGGAGTGGGAGGTATATACCCAATAAGGTACAAAGTAGAGCTTGAACACCCACAGGGGGCCCACTACTGCTGTCAAAGCCAGCAAGAAAGTAAGCATTGCAAACCAGCAAGTAGTGGATGTGATAATTTCCATCCTCTCGTTGGGAGCAAACAAATCACAGTTGGGATCAAAATGGGAGCCTGACTTGCCAGGACTTCTTTTCCACTGCACAGGGATGGGACAATGGAACGCAGCAGTTAGGTCTTTCCTTTGCAATGTTAACTAAAGATGAAATGACCAAAAAGAGGCATATGCAGTACATTTCTAGTTTAGCATAAGACCCATCAGTACCAAGCACTATTTAAGACCTTCCTAGGAAACAGCATTCATTTCCACAAAATATGTTTTTGAGAATTGATGGTTCAAAGGCTTAGGTTCTTAGTAGACTATAAGAGACTTACAAGATAGAAGGGGTAAGCAAACAGGGCTGACGGAAACTTGAGGCGACCAGCTTTCGCCATACCGGGCAATGTCTTGTAGACTGACTCTGTAATCTGGAATATAACAGAACCTGGATCAGACTTTATCTTGAAATCTGTTGCTTTCATGACCAGGATGTTGGACCTAGGGGCTGTTGTCTATAGCTCTGCATCAACTTCTCAACATAAATATGAGACTTTCCTCCTTTGATTTGAGTCACCAATAAAGATGCAGATCATACAGGTCCAAAAAGCTATCTATGAGCATCAAGCACTGCAAAAATCTAAAACTGATTCGAATATGAATGCTGATAAATAAATTCAAGGAAGACTTTGATTCATGTAAGAGAATAAGCATTCAAATTGATGTGTGCAAGAATGTCACATTCAAGTTTAGAGATTCAGATTTCTCCACTAAATATGTGCAATCTACATTCACAAGCTCTTACTTGCAACCTCAACATGTTACTGTAAGAATATTCCCTCACAGTGCACCGAGCTCTTGTACCATAGTATACCTACCAGAAAAATTGCTAGAGTGCAGGAGATTGAAGGGGCACAAGCACTTACAGGATACCAAGACTCATCATTCTCCACATGCCCATGGTTCTGATGGTGTGTACGGTGGCTAATGCGCCTTTTTCACATGGCAAAACATCAAAGAGAAAAGCACCACCATGTCTACTGTGAAAACACAAAACTTCACATGCTGGACAACCAGAAGAGTTCTTGACGATTCCTCAAAGCAACAATGACTCAGATTGTGAGGGACCAAGCGAAAAAATTGGAGATACAGAACATGCAGAAGCTTCTCAACATTCAAGCTTCAAAAAAATTGTTGAAAAGCTGGCATTTATGGTCAAAATCAGCAAGAAAGGCATCACCATGTCTACTGTTGAAACACAAAACTTCACATACTGGATGGATGACCAAAATTGTCTCACAAACAGGGAGGGAAGTAGGGTATCTCACCATCCATGAAATGGGACAAGAATCACTGAATGAGTGATCAGACCAATGTAGTTGTTCAAAGTCTTACTATCAGAGAAGCTTCCATGGCCACTGCAAACACAGAAAAAATTCTTGCAGTTAGTGCCACATCTAAAAACAGCAATTGTGAACACAGTTTTGCTCTGCACAAGTTAGTGCAGCATCCACAGCTGGCATTTGTGAAGACAGTTTTGCTCTGCACAGGTTAGTGCCACATGCACAGCTGCAGTTGTGAATACAGCTTTGCTCTGCTCTACTCTTACAAGAGTTCGTTTCCATTGAGTCCCTGACTTGATGCTGGGAACTGAATCACATTCAAGAACAGAAAACTACTGCCAATCAAGCGAACGTCAAGCTACAACTTCGAGATTGAGCACACGATCTGTGCATTTACCTTTTGAAGAAACTCTCATTGTCGACAGTGAATCTAGATCTACATAGTCACCAAAACTCTTAAGTTGTACACAATAATTTCTGCAACACGACTTGCATTGCGCATCACGCGAGAATAGATCTACTACAGATGGAATAACTTGGTCATGGACGTCGCATCCGCCCCCGAAAAGGTAGCGAGACAGTGGCCAAAAACGAAATGCAGGCTGAATTTTAAGCTAGAGCGCCGCAAATAGGTAGCAGAGCATGAAGATGCGGAGTCGGGGACTCGAGGCGGAGACATGTTGTGCGATACAAACTTCGGACATTACATGATCAACATTCCAGGTAGCGCTGCTGCAGAGTAGATCGATCAGGCGTAGAAGACTTTCCATAGTCGTATTGCGGTCGAGGGAACATTCTTGTCTAACGATCGGCGTCTGCATGAAGAGTGTGATTGCCAGATTGCTGACATCTATTCAGCAATCTCTCTCGTGGCGGAAGGGTTGTCAACAAGAAGCGACAGGATGTGTACAGAGAAGAGCTTCTAAAGATGCGCCCGCGAATACACGCTTCAATAAAGTGTGCAGGGATAAGAAGCTTACCAGTCATGGCCGAGCACAAACAGGGCCCAGAACATAGTTCCTTGCGCCAACCAGTAGAAAGGCCAAACAAACCAGTTATCGAAATACACTGCGCCAACCGCCAATGCAAACACAATCAATACATCTTTGGCAACGTAACTCAGTGACCTCCAAGGATTTTTTTCCCAGCAATGTTTGGGAATGGCAGCGCGGATCTCTCCGATACTAAACGGAGGACGTTTGGATGCATCGAAGTCGAGCGCATCATCACTATCCGCAGACACAGCAGGGTCACTCGTGGGATCCGTCACCACCTTGCTTGTCACGTCGTCATTATTGCTTCGAGGAGACACAGCATACGTAACTGCAGATCGCTGAATGAGATTATTACCCACTGCTGATCCTCCTCCGTTAGCGAAAACAAGTCCCTCCACCTTCCGAAAGGAGATTGGCGGAAGAAGACTATCCGGAGAGTTACTAACAGTCTGGACGTGAGAGATGATCCCCTTGCGTGCCACATGAGCAGTGGTCGCCATCCCTCGCCCACACAACTGTCCTCTAAGCCTGCTCCACACTCACACGTCAAAGCGAACACAACAAAAAAAAACACACACACACACGCACACACGCACACACACTCTCTCTCTCGTGCGTTTGGATGTAGACACAAAATGCAACCCCTGCGCCGCCGTCCTGAAAACCAAGGCGGAAACACCGAGAGATATAGATGCAGACTGATACAAAACAGGGGGAAAAAAAACCAACAGATCAAATAAAAGGATGCAAGATTGTTGGATCGTTTGGATACTAAGCTTTTAAGTAATGCAGAGAAAGAGGAGACAGTACAAAACTGCGGAGCTGCTACTGTTGTTGCTTACTACAGCGGTGCTCCTGCCTGCACATGTCTCTCTCTCTCTCTCTCGGGTTAGTCGCCTCGCGTCTGTCCACTCCTTTGCTCGGCTGCGTCGTGTCTTTTTCTATGCAGCACCCCCGCGCTCGCCCACCTCCTTCGTATCTTTTACGCACCTGCCGTCTTTTCCTGACCCCATTCCTTTCCAGAGCGAAATACGACCGACATGGTACTCCAGACGCAGCCAGGTTGGACTCGACGTTACGCCAGCCGTCCCAAACCTAGATCAACCAGGTTCGGGGACTGGTCGAACCTAGCTTCGGGGACAGAGACATTATTAGGTTAGGAAACTCGACTATTGGCTGAGATAGATTTGGGGGAATTTACAAATCCCAGTAAAGTTCGCAGTCAATTCCCGGAAATTTTTTGTTTTCGAGTGTCGGCCAATGGGGAACGCGTCGTACCTGTTTTACGGGATCACGGGAACCAATGGCTGTCCCAGATAGTGTTATTCACTTATTTGATTGCCTAAATAACCGGCGGTTCTGGGTCTTTACGAAAAATGCCCAAATTGAAGGGGGGGGCAGCAGAGGACTGCGGGGAAATCATTTCTTCTGTGATATTCGATGAGATACCCTCCGGGTATCACGGGAAAACCAAAGGAGCTGGTCTTTTATTGCAGGCAGTACAAATGGTACCGTGTGGTCCTTTTGTTTTTTTTTTTTCTTGTCTGCCCTTGGGGCCCTTTCACACTGCGTGTCGACGTGTTTTCTTGTCCATTACAAGTTCCAGTGTTTTTTTTTTTTTCTCAAATTCCTCAAGTAGGTGCACTGGCTGGGATCCTCAGCATTAATTAATTAATTAATTAGCAGTAAATGGCGACTGTCCTGTCCTGGTGGACTAGTAGATTTTTTGGGAATCCTGCCTAGTTCTGGCGACCTGCAGGAACACAGACCTCTATAAAAAAATCTGGCGACTTCTAAGTTTTTTTTATTGTCAAGATATGGCGAATTTTTCCTTCTAAAATCTCACAAATCCCTTTGTTGGATTCGCCAGCCCTTTTTTCTTGTCGCCAGGTTGCGTCCCAAAATTCGTCCCAAAAAAAAACACACACACACTGATTGCAACAACCCCCCTAAGCAACAAAAAGATTAACAATTTTGACATGAAATTTTGTAAAATTTGAAAGTCATGCCACTTCTATAGTGGCTCTTGAATGCGGATTCCACACTTAATAATTGAAAACCATGACAATAATAATGCTAACCACATTTGTTTTGGTGCTAAAAAATGTCGTGTTAATTAAAAGGACATGAAATGTGTGTGTGTGAAGTATTGCTTAAAATACAATGCACAACAACATTCACATGATAGTAAATATCCAATAAACCACTCACACCGAATTGGTGCTTCACATTCATTTCATGCACAACACTTTGTAAATGTGTTCTTTTGTCATGTAAGGTTTAGAGTTTATCCTATCCCACCTTGTAGATAGCTCACTTGAAATTAGGTCAAGCAAATTTTGCTATTGTAGGTCATACAAATTAGCATACTAGGTACCTTGGTAGCTTTGATGCTAATTATATTATTTGTAGGTTTGTGACCCACTCAAACAAAACATGTTAAGGGGGGATTTCAAGTGACCATGTTCAACATGTTGCAAATATGTGTAGTAGGGTAAAGCCCTTTGCCATGGGCTTTAACCACAATAGGGGCCTCACGCTTAGTTCCACCTCAACATGGGTTCTCAATTCCAATCAAGTCATTAAGTTTTCTGCAATACCCACCTTTTGTGGATGAAAGTTTTCATGCAATATGGTGCCCTCCAACTACACTATAAAAATCCACCAATTTGTTACTTATAGTGGTGCGAAGATGACAAGAAGCGACATGATATAATTGAGGTGGTGAAAGGAATGACCACACAAACAATGTTTTGATTCATATAGTCATTAGAATTGGAGCAAACCATAGTCGGTATGGTATATTGGCTAACCTTTCATATCAACAATGGTTATCAACATTGTATTAAATACCTTATCGAGCTGATATCTGTCCTATAACAATATGCACTCACCTGAGCCAACCTTACAACTTATTTTTAAAATATTTTTCTTAAAATCTCATCTGTAAGTTGAAAAAAATCATTAAAAAAAGTTTATGACTTAGAAAGATGTTGTATTATATTATTATGTAAAAATATGTTTTAAAATTTTCCCCCAAATATGTAATGTTTAAAAAATTTCCCAAAAAAAATGAGTCCTTTCAATGCATAAAATATTAATTATAATGTTTAATGAATGATTTTGATGTCAAAGTTGGTGTATGTAAGACAACTTTAGGTTCCATAAGTCATCACTTGGACAATTCTAAATTGGAACATGTTTAACCCATTCTTGAATAAAGATGCATAAAAAGGTGTTTTTTTAGATATATATATTTTTAAATTTATTCCTTTCCAACACCATATTTATGAACAAAATTTCAATACCTTTTTCACCAATTTTCATCCCATTTCTCTTCAATTGAATGTCGAATTAAGTTCAATGTGAATTTAAATTAAACTTTGAAATTTGAATTGAATTGAATTTGAATACTATTTAAGTTGCATGAAATGTTATTAAATATTTTCATTTGAGCTAATGAAACTTAATTTTTAAAAAATCAATACATTTTTTTCATCAAATGATCATCATTGGTAGTGTGCCAATGAAAAAGGCTCGTCCCCACAATAAAATAAAATAGCATCCCTCTAAAAAGGTTTGAAGACTTGTACAATATTATTTAACCTAAGCTACCTATCCTAGATGTAATAGCCTATGCCTATGTACCTACCTTTCATCCTAAGCATATTTACCTACCTACTTACAAGTTAGGCCTATTTATTTATTAACTAACTAGGTGTACCTAGCTACCTACTTACATTGGACTACCTACCCACCTACCTATTGAATGATGATGTCATGTGATAGATTTCAATTTGCACATTTATACAACCATCAAGAATGGACGAAAAGGATAAACAATTTTTGTTTTAAATTCAAAATTTTCAAATTTTAACAACCCTACCATGTGGGAGCTAACAATTGGCTACCATTTTAGATGCAAATATTGATAGTTAGTTGCAAGCCATTACCAACATGGCAAGGGGTATACATATGTTCAATAGATGTTTATCATATATTTCATCTTTGGGATTATGTTAACATCATGTGTGAGCTCAACATTCGTGATTACTTGTTACATGCAATCACACTTATACAACTAACGAAAATTTTAATTGTATGTGTCATCTATGATTATTTTCTAGTCAACAATTGAAGTCCAAAAAATGTCAATTTTCTTCTAGTGCATTATTGAAAAAAACTACTTGTAACTGGTAATGTCTGTGTTAATGATGCATTGAGTGGCATAATTTCTTTCAAGTATAGACATTTTAATGAAAAAAAAAACACTCTCATGATTGCATATAATAATCATTTTCAGTTTCTTATTTAATACTCTATAGTGCATCAACCATAATAAACATTCAGTTGCAGCCACTTTTCATTCAGACAACATGACTGGTTTAGTTATGTGTTGGTGATGAGTTTTACAGTGTAACAGATCTTTTTTCAATCATACCCATTTTCTTTATGTCAGATTTGCACTTAAGTTTTCTGGCTATGTATGTATGTATGTATGTCTTATGGTCATGAGTCATGAGTGTCACTAACACAAATCTGCTTATAGCATTTGGTTCTCATTTACAGTCTTGGAGTCAATGATTCTTGCTTTTGAAATCAAGGATCAAAATTCTTAAATCACATGTTTGTTTGTTTGTTTCATTCTTTATTTTGACATTTCAATTGCTCCAATCATTTTTGTTGAATGTTTTGATTTTTTTTTTTGGGGCAAAAAAACTTTTAAAAACAAGGATTTTTTTATAGGATTTTTTTTTTTAAAATATTTTTCGCAAAATGGCAAAAATTCTCCACAAAAGAATCACTAGCAAAGACTATGCTTGTGACTTTCAAATTAAAATTAAAATTGGTTAACACGAAGCCTATTGAAAAAAATTCTCCCCAAACTTAATTTTCATCTCTCCATTACCTTATGCAACATGATAATAGGTGAAGCTTTCCTTATCATGGACATAATAATATCATTAGTAATACAATTGCTAATCCCATGTACTAGCATGTCTCTTTGGACATTAGGGGATGTGAGGCTTAGGAGAAGAGCACTAAAGATGAAATGGAAACTAAAAATTGTGAAAGAGATTTCCATGTTGAACTCAAGTTGTAATCTCAAATGCCCAAACTTGGGTGTTTATTGGTGTATGAAGGGACAATGAACCCCTTCACTCCATTTGCATCAACCATGTTTGAGCCACCAACTACCTAAGTGTCTAGACCTTGGTTAGTTCAAAATTTGGTGGTTTGGAGTGCTAAGGTTGCTTGCACTCTTCTTTTAAAAACTAATATGTAGGTTTTGTTTTTCAAAGTTGGGCTCCATGGGCTTATTGGCGAATTTTGTTTGAACTTTACTTTCTTGTTTAACCCTAAATGCTTGCCACATTTTCCAAGGCAACTCACAATACAATTGGTCGGACTGAAATTTCTAAAATTGTCCTCACTGAGGCATCACACAAGAAAACATGGAATAACAATGATATGTCTTGCACTCATGGCCCCACCCTAACATAACTGCAACCCCTCCTGATATTAGAGTTACCTATAAAGTCACCTTGTCTTCACCCTGTCTTTGGGCCTCCTATCATCCTCTATCCGGTCTTTCAACAGTACCTGCAAAGTAAGAAAAATTTATTAAATCTCAGTATGAAATGCTGAAACTCAGCATTTAATGCACAAGGTTCGAGGGTACTTATTATAATTGTACATATAGGAGCAGTGAAAATATCTGTAGCACTAATGGAGGCGCTCAGGAAAAAGGAAAGACAGGATGAAACTCAGTTATTGGTTTTGTGACTTTCAACCCCCGCCCCCCTTAATGCTAATGTACTTGTTTTGAAGGTTTTTTTAAAAACTCACCTCGTGTGTATGACCAAACTCAGGGTTCCGGCGCTGTGTTTTCCTTACTTTACAGATAACTCTATTGGCTTCACCTTATTGGAACCTTGTTGCCTTGGGGCATAACTTTCCTACACTCCTCCACCACGCCTCTCACTAGGGATTGTTGCATGTCTTATTTCATCTAAGCCCCCTTAAATTGACATGGGCTTCCCCAGACAGCATGCTATTTGGACCCTGAATAGCATTTTGACCACACTCCACATGACCCAAAAACAAAAAAAAATTAAAATATTGAATTTCACTTGCTTCTTCTATTTTTTAAAATAACCATTTTTGGCTCAACAGGGGTTTAGGAGTTAATCATGAGAGTGGAGATTTCTCGATTTTTCATGATAATCCAAACTTTTAGTTTGGTTACAATTCTCTAGTACATTTTTGTGTAGTTCATTAAGATTCAAGTTAGAATGTACACACATGAAAGTTTTAGCCATAATCTTCTGATGAGCTTGATTCTACTTTATATTTGTTGCAATCTTTCCAATGCTTAGTAGATATTCCGAGACCGTAAAACCATTGTCAACCTTTCTTTAGCAGACATGTGCTTCATTCACTTGATAAAAGAAACTAGTACTGTACTTACTTGCATTGAAGTGTGAAGTGCATGGTTATGCAACAAGTGTTTGATAGCTCTCTCCTCAGCTGGTTAAAATATCTAGGCCAAAGCCCCATAAGCTTAATATCAATGCTTCACCGTGCCTCATGCACAGGTGTGTGTGTATTTGACGGTACATATTACAAAATTACAATTACAAACTACATTCCCAAAACTCTCTGTCTTCCTCTTCACAAGCCGTTTTACCAAGGTCATTTCACTTTTTACTATCATGAAAATGAACATCGCATCCTGGCCAAGCAATTTGTGCATTGTTGCTGCCCCTTGTACATCTAGTCACAGAAGCACATCTTGTTCATTGAGCATGCAATCCCAAACCTGTTTGAAAAAAGATTAAATTTTTAAAAAAACTCTTGATATATTTAAGATATATCTAAGAATAATAGCCCATCTAACCTCCCTTTGCACAAAAGCTGTAAAAGTGTATAGAATGACGACATCGAAAGTGCACTCAAAGGGATTTCAAGAATGCTCACATAGAAAAGCAAAGGAAGGCAATAAGTAACTGGAGCGAAGGCTGTTCACACAGGAAGTCCCAAACCCTAACGTCATCTTGCCTCACTTTCCTCATCATCATCGTTCATCGCCACCACCCACTAGCCACACAGAGTCACGTGTTCCTATTGGCTAACATCCTAGGCCATGGGCTAGTATTGTTCAGACACACAATGGGTGGATCCTCCTCTTCTAGTGGCCAATGTGGTTTTCAAAGTTGTAGCTAATAAAAGGGCCACATGTATTATTACCTGTATATATGTATATATATTTTTTAATTTAAAAAAATTTGTATGTTGTTTTTTTCTTTTAACCTTGTCTATATGCGGACATAGTATTAATGTATTAAATAAATAAATACCCCAATTTATAATGGGAGTATTAGCCAAAGCCAAAAATGGTGACAAACAATTTTGGAAATAGAAATTTAATGCAGCCAATGGGAAGGCTCAGCATGCACTCAAAGTGCCTTGATTTTTTTTCTTTTAAATTTTGGGTGGAGGCGGTAGGAGGGTGGAGGAAGTATTTTTTTCTTTTTTCCTTTGTTCCCAACATGTTCCCTTTAAATTCCCAACTTGTTCCCATCAAGTTCCCAATCTGTTCCCCAAAGGTGTTCCCAATAGCACCTCGTTTTAATCCCATATTGAGGCTGGTAAAAGATGGATAAAAGTTATCCCAGATAGATTTTGACTTAATTGATGACACGTTTGTATGACACCATCAAAACACTAGTCAACAAATATATTTATAACAACACACACACTTTTTTAGAGAAAAAAAAAATTGGCAATAAAGTTTTGAAAAACAAAGAATTTTTCACCAAAAAAAAGTCACTTCTTCTAGCTAGCAAGGGTGAGAGGGACTAAGGGAGAGGACTAAAGAACAATAATGCAGTTTCATCTAGTCCCACATTTTGAGGAATGATCACCAAATGTTACGGGGAATTTTGAATTCATTATTTGAAAGTCGCCAGGGTGAACCATGGACGGATGGATGACTAGACAAATGGATGAAATGATGCTTCACGTCACGACGTCCTTTAATATATGTAATAACAACAAAAACAAAGAACACACCTTATATGACAAAGTAAGTAGTTCCATGGATGGAATTTGTGTCTCTACAAACTTTGTTAAGGTTCAAGGTGTGGTAACGGCACGTTTATGTGAGTTCCATAGTTAGTGGGCATGCAAATTTTGGGAATTTGGACGACCACCCTCATTTCCCATGCCCACAAAAAAATAAAACCCAATGTGGACCTGCCCTTCCCCTCTTTCTCTAATTGACACTCTCTTAATTCAGCCTCCAATGAATGATAAAAAAAAATTTAGCAAATGTTTGTCAAATTTTGACCTTAAACATATGATTTGGTTTTGTAGGTACTAAGGATTTTTCATGGAATTTTTTTTAAAAAATTCCAAATCACCAAATTTTTATGATAAGTTTCTAGTAGGTAGTTGAGATTGTAGAAGGATCCCTTTTTTTTTTTAAATTCCATCTCTTGTGATGTTTAGCCAAATTTGGCTTTTGTTTTTAATTTGGGATGATCACCATATTGGCTACTACTACTACATGACAAAATTATTTTGAAAAAAAACACACTGACTACTAGCCTTTGTTGTGCTGCTGCCATGTTTGGGAGTTAGGAGGCCAATTGACTGGCGAAGAATGCAGGACCTACCTACTACAACATCCTTTTTAAGACCTACCTTTTTAATCATGCCCCCTGGTTCAGGCCTTTTTGGAGCTTGATTTTTCCAGCCTGTTGTAGGGCCACTTTGGGATGAGGTAGGGGAAAATGGATGAAAGGTGAAAGAGTAAAGCACAGATGAAAAATAAGAAGGTGAGAGAAGGACCCTAAAATCTCAAGGTCAGATGAGGGTTTAGGGTTTACATACATGAACCTAGGGTTGTTGGGAGAGACATCCCTCTGGACAATTTGGTATGGTTTTTCTTAACCTTTTCTTATCATTATATTACTTGTGGCCAATTTGCAAAACCATTAGACCATTATTATGTACACATTGATGAGCCTATTCCTTTGGATGAAATTATTCAAGGATGAAATTAGGGATAGGTATAAGTGAATTGTACCTTGTGGTAAAAGGCCATTGAGAAAATATATATGAGTGGGATATAGCCTGGTTTTTTAAATCAAAAGTGTGGTGGTGGTACTGAATGATTCAAAGGTTGCAAATCTAGTAAGGAATATATCCTTCTGAAGAGATCTCAACAACTCAAGATATTTAGAATCTTGAGAGTTCCAAACATGAATTCTATTGATGTCAACAAGTCCAATTGCCTTCTATTGTGAAGTGTCTATTGATGTGGTTTGCTAGGTAGTTAGAGAAATATTCATAGATCTAGCAATTTTAATTGAATTGAAATTCTAATTTCTCTTACAAAGAGTTGCAATGAAGGATCTATAATTTTTTTGATGAAAAATTGCGCACAAAGTTCAAACTCATTAAAATAGAAATATGGAAACAAAAAAGGAATGCATTTATACAACAAGAAGATTTCATCTCAAAATGATGATAACATTAAAACCAAAAAAAAATTATATTCCAAACTACGTGTCTAAGAGTGCCTAGGACTTGAAAGTAAAGGCATCTCTAAAATTGAGAAAATCAAGGTTTAAATATTAGGCAAAGAGTGATTTTGTCCATCTTGAAAGGCTATTGAAAGGGTTTCAATAGAGACAATGCCAACAAAATCACTTAATTAATACCCTTATAACCCTCAACTAACCCTTTCGAGAGGTTGCCACCCTCAAAACTATCAATTATTGACATAAAAATAAATGTAAAAAACTGGCTATTTCAGCAGTCCAATGGCCTACTAAAAGCTTAGAACTTCAAAATTTTCAAAAAACAAATTTCCTCCTTCAACATCATTACAAAATTATCATGCATGCAATTGGCCATATGGATAAAAATAAATCTTTAGAAAAAAATTCAACAACAAATGAAATTATGTTCATGCATGAAATTTGACAACATAGATGCAATTGACCATATGGATGAAATCAACACATATGGATGAAATTGATTATACAAATTAATTATATCACATGGATGAATTTTTCAAAATATATTTTTATGCATGGATTTCATCACAAGGATGTAATTACCAATGTGGAGGAAAACTACTACACAATGGATGATGAAAGGTTCCACCTATAAATTCAACAACATTGATGAAAATGATCAAATCAGTTCAATTAGATACATGGATGAAATTGGATCACATGGACCAAATTACGCCCATGGATTAAATTAAATCACAATCAATGTGAGTGGGCCAATAACATTGGTGTGATCAAATTTCATCGTGAACTTCATTTTTCATCCATCCATGATCAAGTTTTGATCCATGTGAGTTGAAAGTGTTCTTCTATATGCATTCAAGATGATGATGAGATATGTATATTAATGGGGGGTAATAATGCATGTTTGGTAATAATAAAGGGAGACAACACTTATGAAAAATTCAATGTGCATGTACAATATTTGATAGGGGAAATTGCACATGCTTTTATAAACAAACATTCTCACACCACAACTTGTTATTTTATTTTTAATTTTTATATTGTACATGCATGTGCTTCCCTAAATGTTGGCCTTTCAAGGACTTCGAATGCAAAGTCTTTCAAGGCTTTAAAAGAAGTCACTCAATAGCTTGACACAATAACACACTACCACATTCCATTTTCTTTAGATTTTATTTGAAATGAATGCCCAACACATGGATGACTTTTAATGCCCATCCCGGAAGACATTAAATCAGCAATGGGTCCTTCTTATTATTGAACTCATGAAATGAAACTTCACCAACAAGTAAGGATTCAGTATTTTAGTTCATTTTTTAAGCTCACAATTTATATGTTAACTTTTTAGGGTAGATTTGGCTAGTTTAGTTCAGACTTCTTTTGGTGCAAAATTTTTAACAAATGTGAAAAGTAAATAAATAAATTTGTCAAATATGCCCCCCCTTTTTTTAGGAATTTTTTTGAATTTTTTTTCCACTAAATTTCAATTCAGATTTTTAAGCAGTTTAGATGATTTTGGGTTTTTTTTTGTTTTTACACTGGTACCAGTGTGGGTGGTATTTCACCTGAGGAAGTTGTCCCCATTTATTGTTAAGGCGGGGGGGGATTTAGACTAGGAGTCAAGGTAAAGAAATCTTGAGATCAATAAAGAAGAAATTTTGAACACTTTTGGCCTCTTGTTTAGCATCAAGTTACTAATAAAAATCATATATATATATATAATTATTATTTTTGAAGGTCAAGTATTTATTGTGTCAAGTTGTTGAGGCCAAAAGTTGGAATCAAGTCTTTAATGTTTGGTGTGATTTCACTTTTTTGTCTCTCATGTTATCATAAAATACAAAGATAGAGAGAGAGAGAAACAATATGCAAATGGGACAAGAATGGAAAAGAGACCAATTGAAGAAGAGAAGAAAATGGAAAAAGTCACATAGGGGAAGATGCTAAACACCCTTTAACAAGCATTGTCTAGCACAAAAAGCTATCAACAATGTTTAGTTGTTTGAGTTTTGGTGCAAGGTTCAATTGTTTTCACTTTACACATGTGTTAAATTTAAAAGAAGATTGTTTTTTTTTTTTTTAGTGTTCAAATTTATGTTAGGGTTTAAGGTTTGGCTTTAAAGTTTAGGGTTGAGCTTTGTGAGGTTGAATTTTAAGGTTTGGTTTATGGTTTAAGGTTGATATTTGTTAATACACATGTTAAGGTTTGGTTTTAAGGTTTAAGTTGGGCTTTGTAGAGTTCAATTTTAGAGTTGGATTTTTTAAGGTCAAATTTTAAGGTTTAATTTAAAATTAGTCTTTTATTATTGGTCGGTGGTTTCCATTTCGAAAGAGAGAGAGAGAGAGCAATTTTTAGTTTGCATTCAACTTGAGATAATAAAACATGGATAACATTAAATAATGTTCCTTTTGCAAAACATGAAAAATCATGTAACATGGGTCAACATGGAACCATGCAAGGTGCAAAAAGGTTAACCTAAAAATGCACTAAACAAAGCTCATTAAAAGATATTTAGCATCTCATGACACAACACGAGGGGTTACACAAAGGGTGGCACGAATCTTCATTTGATTGTGTGATGTAAATTTCATAAAGTAAATAATATTTTATTGGTACAACATTGGCCCCAAGGCTTGGGGAATGGCTTCTCAAGTTGATTTTTTTTTTTTTTTTTTGGCGCTTTGGGTCGTCACGGACCAAACCCTTACAAATTAAAAGGTTGTACCATAGTACCTAGTCAGGTTGAGAAGTAATTAAATTATTTTTAAAAACATCATTCTTTTTTTTTTGAAAAATCTATCTGTCTGAAATGTCAAAATTTAAGGAAATTACAAAGGAGGGAATTTTTTTTATAAATTTGATTTTAATGATTTAGAGTCCAGGAATCAACCTAAAAAAGTGCCTTTATTTATTGATGAATTTTCATAAATTATTCTTTTCATTGCCAAAGTTGAAACAACATTGACAACTATTTTTATTTTTTTTAAAAAAATTTTAATCTATTTTTTAAAACCTAAATGATGTAGTTGTGTTTTATAAATCTTTGTCACCACCATACAATCACAAGCAAATTATTTACAAAATCCAAACAACTTTTTATATGAATTACTACTACACATGAATTCTTCTTCATGCTTTGGTTGTTGCCTCCTTTACATGAATACTAAATACCATTTGGCTCTTTTTGGTCGGTAAAGGGCGGTTGGTTGTTCATTAACAATTGAATCGGGATTCATTTCACTTTTCCAACAACATCTAAATATATGCCAAATCCCCACCAAACCCTAAAAAACAAAACAAACAAAAGGCCTTAGTAGTAGTACACTCATAGACTCATATATGGTTTGGTTTGGTTCTTTTTCATCAATTTTGTAGCATTCCGAATCAACAACAACAACAACAATATCTCATGAGTCAAAGAACGTGGGAGATCGACCACTTTTGCTTTTAAGATTGTACCCCTTTTTTTTCTTTAGATTTGCCATAGTCATTTCGGGGGCACATGTTCAGTCGGTCTCTCCACATTGTTGGTTCTTATTTGACCTTAGTTGGTGTACACACCACCTACTTGAAATCAATGCACATGGAGTCCACAAAGTGCAAGTCTTCACCATATCAAAACACATGATAGATGATGCCAACCCTAAAATTCTCTTCACTTTCTAATTGGGTCACAATCCTATTCCTTAATATTTCCCCTTTCGAAAACGTGCTTTCATTCACACTTGTTGTTACGGACTCTAGGGTCTTGTCATTGAGGACCTAAATCTACTTACCATGAACATTTTCTCTTAAGCTAACATTCACTTTACATTAAGCTATCATGCCTTATTATTTGCCCCATTTGACATTCAAATGCCACCTAGGATGCCACCTAGATTTTTCACTTTACACTCACTTAATAACATCAGGTGTGAATGCACTTAAAATTAATAGATGAATTGTAATCACCTTCTTTTGGTCAAATCCAACGTAACTCGGGTTTATTTGAGTGTCGGGTGGGAATCTGAAAAAAATTTGGCTAACAAGTCATCGCATCTGAGTTTACGATTTTTTTTTTTAAAATAAACAAAACAGCCTCCACTCGGGTTTTATGAAAACGGGAAATTTCAAAGAACAAACTAGGTCCGAGGTATATGAAGACGGGAAATTTCAAAGAACAAGCTGGGTCCGGGTATATGAAAAACGGGAAATTTCAAAGAACGAACAAGCTGGGTCCGGGTATATGAAAAACGGGAAATTTCAAAGAACGAACAAGCTGGGTCCAAGTTCTAAAATCCCAGTGACCAGCCAGTTTGAGTTAGGGCCAGGGGTTGAATACGTTCAAAGGCAGGTAGGTATAGATTTTCGGGTCTTTAACAAATACCCTGACTAATACCCGGCAAGGTTCTTTAGGACATCCTGGTTCCTTGAAATAAACTCAACAAGGTATGCTTTTTTTGTTTTTTTTAAATTTTAAATTAAGTCTTAAATTCCCCAAGATCAAAATTCCTTACTTCATTCATAAAAATTTCTAGCTTGTATGAAAATTTTGTCAATTGCAACAGAAGGGAAATACCTACAACAAACACATATTTGGCAAATTTTATTGGAATTATGAAACCACATAAGCATTTTTGTCATTTCGTCTTTTTTCCTAAACTTTTAAACTTACTTGAAAAATAGGGAATACTAATAATGTGAATCAAAATGATAGATTTTGCTAGATATGGTTCTATTGCAAGCGACTTTTCCATGCATGCTCCATAGTTCCAAATAGGCTTGACATTTCACTCAAATCAACAAACCCTCAAAGACAAAGCTCCCCTTCAATCTAAAACTCTCTCTCTCTCTCTTTTTAAAGACTTTCAAATGGACAAAGATGGACCTTCAAACGAACATAACATACCATCGAATACACACATTCAAACATAGATAGACCAAGTCAATCTTTAAAATTGAATGAAGAATAAAAAACATACAAAATATAAACTAGGTCAATCCCAACTTGCTCACCCCCCTTTCAAATATATACATAATTCCAACCCATCAAAAGCAACGTCCCCCTTTTGCAATGTGAAACATAATGAAAACCTCACAATTTGAAAACCCAAAAGAAATTTCTATACAAGAATCTTAACACACAAATCATGTTGTCATCTTTAGACTCACTTAGTCTTTAACGCTCACTTATATGTAAGGAAGGACACATGGTTCACTACCATCTAATAGAATGCCATGAATTACAAACACTTTCAAATTAATATTTTTTAAATTGAACACAATTTACACCTCAACATTATTCAAGGAGCTTCTCTTAAATGTGCGTTCAATAGTCAATGCATTTGACAAGAGGCAAAGGACATGCACAATCAAACACTCACGTTGGGGAACCTCATAAGAAAATTTATCTTTCAGGTCTCATGTGTCACTCAACATCTTAATTTGTCAAGATGGGACTTTACTTTTTTTTCGGGTTTGTTTTTTTAACAACAACATCACCCATGTTTTGCCCACAACTAGATGTTTTTATTATCCTTCATGTTTCACACACTTTCAATTTTTCAAAATTTCCTAATGTTTCACTCACTTGTCAATATTTTTTTGACCTTAACATATTGTCTCTCCATCATGTTTTGCCCATATTCAATGTTTCAACCTTGTTTAATGTTTTGTCACATTTTGATGTTTTAGCTTGCCTAATGTTTTAACCACTAAATTGACGTTTTTACAACATTCCATGTTTTACAATATCTCAATATTTCTTCAGCCAATATGTTTCGTCTATGAATGATTTTTTTTTCGCCAATGTTTTTTTAACAACGATGTTTCATCTTTGCATCATGTTTCACAAACTTCAAATGTTTTGCCATTTCCTCATGTTTCATGGCTTTCAATGCTTTTGTGTTGAATCAAATTTTTAGCTAAATTTTTGTTTCACACGCTAAATGATGTTTCAAAAACATCATGGATCTTTCACCATATTTAGTTTTCAATAGAAAATATGTTTCAAATACTTGTGATGATTCATAGTCCAATATGTTTCATTGGCTTTCAATGTTTTGCATTAAATTAATGTTTTGGGGATATATATTTTTCATAATCCACATGATGTTTTGAATAGATTCATAAATTTTAGAATATTTTCCTCAAGCTATAATGTTTTCCTTAAATGATATTTCAAGTCCTTTCATTGCTTTGCACTATCAAAATGTTTTTTTTACTTCAATGCATGTAAAGCTATTAATGTTTTAAGTTTAGTCAATGTTTCAACAACATCCTTGTTCCACAAACTAAATGGTGTTTCAAACAATTGAAAATGTTTCCATCCATTCCATGTTTTAGTTAGTTAATTCATTTCAATGTTAGTATGCAATCCAAGTGGTGATTTTTAGGGTTTTTTATTTTACCATGTTTCAATATATCCTTTAATTGTCCTCATGATGTTTGCAAAAATACAAATTGTCTTGGGGATGAAGATCTTCTAGATATTTTTTCCCTCCCAAATTGTCATTTCCATGTTTTTAAAGGGTTTGGAAATTTCCACGAAGTCTATTTGAATGTTTTGAAGGAGGTGATGAATGGATGATAATGCAAATCATTAGTTGCAAATCACAAGTAAACTGAACTTGTGTTTCACTTATGTTTTTTTTTTTCCCCCTTCATTCACGTTGATTGTGCTTTCTTTTTGCACAATAAAGAATTTTTTGTGTTTTTCTTGCACGGAATGTAACCTTCTTTCATTGATCACAATTTTATTTTAGGTTTGTGAAAACCCAAGTTGAATCAATGGAGACTCTAGAGCTTATCATGGAAGAAATCAAGATAAATAAAACATTTTATTAAAAAACCTATATTAGAAATGAATGGCTTAGTTTGGTTTCAGAATGTCATGCGAATTATAAAGAGGACATGAAGGAATTCATTTGTGCGTATTGAAATAAGAACAAGAAGTCAAAGATGAGGCTCAACAACCATCGTATGAAGGGATGCCACAAATTTGTTGATGAAGAATGCCAACTGTTAAAGTTAAAGTTGTATTCGCCATTGAAAAGTGTTCATGAAAACAAATTGGTTAGGGAGGGGAAGAACCTCCTTGAATATCAAATTCATGCAAAGGGGAAAGGGCAACCTCAATCAACATTGACGTCGCGTGTTAATCCTTAAAACAAACAAAAGAAGGATGTGTTAGAAGGAGACTTCAATTTTGTTCCACATACTAAGAGTAAGAACATGGGTGTCGAACATGGGAATAAGCCAACGAGAGATGACGTTACTACCCTACGGACCTTGGGAAGTATCGTTGAGATGGATGCATCACCGTGTGGTTCATCAAAAGGACTCAACAATCAAAAAATCACATCCAAGTCGTTCATTGGAAGGGTTTGTTGAAAAAGAAAATAGTGTGGAGGTTAATTGGAAACAACTTTCAATTGATTCTAACCCACACAATTTCTCAAATTATGAAATGGAAACTTATTTCCTAGAGCTTGATTGAGGTCAAAGGTGTTCCAACTTCAACATTGAAATGAAATTTGTTGAAAGTCAAGCTTCCTAAGATGGGGAAAAGATTGTGGTATATTCATGATGTTTTCCATATTTTTCTCCATGTTTATATTCTCCATATTCACTATCCAAATTGAACCATGTTTGAATTTTATGTTTTTTGATTTTGATTTTTTTTAATGCTTCTATTGTGATGTTTCAATTATGATTGAACTATGTTTTGATCGCTATGTTTAAATGGTGATGTTTGGTGGCAATTTTTCTTTAGTGTTGTTTCATTGGTGATGTTTTTTAATTGATGTAGTGATGTTGTTTCTATGCTGATGGGTTTTTAATGATGTTTCAAAATTGATGTTTTGGCAGTGTTATTTTATTAATGCTTCGATGATGATATTTCAATGGCAATGTCTTTTCTAGTGATGTTTTAGTTGGTTTTTGCAATGGTGTTTGGGATGACATTTTGTTCAAATCCACATGGTGATGTTTTGAAAATAAAGTTTCACGATGTTTTGGTCATTATCCATGCATTAAATTATGAAAATTCAATCCTTTAAAATTGTTCTTCTCACTTTTCAAGTTAATTATGCAAGGATCGTTCATTCCACAAGTTGGACATCTATGACTACATGTTGTTCTTTGGTGGTGAACCAAGGTGGGAAAAACACCTTTGGCCAACATGGGATGAATGGAAATCCTTATTCATCAAACATGGTGAGATTCACAACTCCGTTATGGATTGGATGTTTTAGCATATCCTCTTAAAGGAGCCTCCTTACATAACGTGACAATACTATGTTGTACACAATTGGGGAGTGCAAATTCTTGAAATGTTTTTGAAGGAATTTGTTGGGAAGTTGAAAGTTGATGAAGAACCAAAGGATCCAAGGTATGCTAACCTAGGGTTCAAATAACAAATTGGGTTCATATAAACGTTTGTAGCAAAACAAGATGTGAAGACGTCCTAATTCTCCCATACTTCGATTGCTCCCACTAGTCAATTTTCATTTTTAAAAAAACATCGACTTTACATTTTGAGCCAATTCCTGGTTTTCATAACATTCCAACTGTAGACCTTTTTGTGAAATGTGTCCATCTTGGATGGGTGTATTGTTAAGGATTCCATAACGACAATTTCAAATGGTTTATAATTATGAATAGATAGCCTAAAATAGTTCCTATCATGTTACAGGATGGTGTGTGGGAATGTGGATATTACATCCTCCACAATTTTGCACAATACATCTGAAATTGAAGTGATAGGATCCAAATCCTAAATATAATAGTAAATTTTGCTTCTTGTCCCAATATGTTTTCACTTTCCTTGGTCCCATGGAATTTATGTTTACTCATGTTTTGATTGATGTCAATGTGTATTTGTTGTACAAAAATGGGATGATCCTCAATTAGATTTAACACAAATATGGATTTTGAATAACATATTTCAAGAGCTTACTATTCCAACTCTGCATTACACTCCTACCCATCATCTAGTGTGTTCCTACAATGTAACTAATAACCTACGAAACCTAAACGAGCTCCAATCACACCAATCATGTTTGAAAAAAATCGCCAATTTTTACTCAAGTGAGGGTTAGGTAAGAAGCCCCTGAAGGCAACAATGGGAATAAGCCATCAAATTTGAAGCCACCTCTTGCATCGCAAAAGGGAATGGCGAAAATTATTTCAAGTCAAATGCACCTAAAAAAACATAATGTTTTGAAACATTTTTGTTACTTTAACCTATCATTCAAAGTACATTGATGTCTCAATAAACAATGTGTACAAACCATGTACATTGATCATGTACTTCTAATCTAGTTCAAAAGTTAGTAATTTCAATACTTGTCCATGTTTCAAGATCTATGTTTCAATGATATACGAATTTTGGCATTTGTCTATTGCATGAATGTACTTAACATTGTTTCCAATGTTCCTTCAATGTTATGTTATTTTTACTCTTTTTTTATGATTGATGTTTAACAACCCTCATGTTTTTGAATAATTATGTTTCAATCGCTCAAAAACATTCAAATTATTTATATTTCAAAAACTTATTTTGTTCATTTAACCATAATGGGCCATTTTTGGTCTTCTATTTGTCATTGTGTTAAAGTACACTTGCAACTTTTTGGTTCAACAAGATAACAATGGAATCCACCAAGCTCATATGTCATAGTGTCCATGTATGTATATGCATTTCTAGTAATCTACTAGAAATGATATTGGGAATCCATTATAAAGATGAACTCATCATGTTTTTTAATTTTATTTGGCATCAATCTTGTAAACCTCCAAAAACAAAGGCAATAATAATTGTTCATCACATTTAGCAACTAAGGTGGTAGTAGTTTCACAACCCAAAAAAATATTCACCAAACACATGTTTTTGCACCTAGGATCCAACATTAAAACCAACATGTTATGGCCATTTTTCTTATCAAATAAATGCAAAAAAGAAACGAAAATTAATTCAAGACTCCAACACTTAGCTTTTCATACAATTCATGAATTCTTCCAACTCAATTCTTTTTTAATTTAATTTTTTCAACAAGGTTATCAAGAACCTTTTAGCAAGAAAGTTACTTGCAAAGATCTTGACATGTGGAAATGATAAAATGGAAGGTAACCCTAAGGAGCCAATGCCTTCACCTCTAATTCATAAAACAATCACTCATAATGGGTGACAAATTTTTCACAATAGCTTCACAAATAGCCCAATACTCAAATTCATAGAGAAGATAAACGATTTTTAATGTTATATTTTGTCAACTATAACAAAGTGTAATGGTATTCAAAAAAGTCAAAATGTCTTGAAATAAATATATTCAACTTGCAAACCTACAAATTACAAAAAAATTGACTCAACACCACATTGAAGTAAGAGAACTTCAAGAACCTTAACAAGCTAAAATTTGATAAAAATGCAATGATGATCAAAAAATGAACAAAAATCACATGCCTTGTTTTGATAAATGTGTTCAATTTTCTAGGTGTCAAGCCAAAATCTATGCAATCTTTATCCCATGCTTGTCACCCCTTCCCATGTATTTTTAGAAAATTAATACATTTATAAATGTTAACTTGAACATTTTAAATAGATGCATATGATAATCCATGGACCATTTTTTCATCCATAATAGTGGTATTAACTAACGTTTGATAGGGCATGTTGAAAACATGGCCTATCAAATGGTTTCAACATACCCAATCTAGTGCATAAAACAATTAAATTCAAAACAAATCTACAAGTCTATAAATTGGAACCGTCAACCTTGACATAATGATGATTTTCTGAATAAAGGAAAATTTATCCAAAAGCTAATGTAATCTTGGAACCATAGTTGCACTATCAGTGTTAGTCATTCTAAACAACTTGATACTCACATGTTTGGACTTCCACTTTTTGAACAAAAAGTTAACAATGGGGAAAATGTCATGCACTCCTCTTGACATCAACAAGTTAAATGTGCATGTGGTTAATAAAAAAAATTACATTGCAACCTATGTATAGGTAATCATTGTTTTTTCCACCAATATAGGTAAAATTTCCTCCACATAAACCCTTTTACCAAGATATACCATCCTTGGGCATAAATTGTAAACCATTCTCTAGAACTATATGGATTCAACAATCCTTGTGTGCAAATAACCCTTGATCACAAATAACATCACATCCTCCAAAAAACTAATTTATTGAATATTATTATCTTTTAAAAAAAAGTTAGTTGTAACAAAAAAAATAAGAATAGGCATTTGATGTCACATGTAAATGGAAAAACAACAACATTACATTGGTTTGGTCTTTAATGAATTTCTTAACTAAGGTCTTTTTTTCAATCTCAACATGTTTTTTCATGGTTGTTATACCATTTTATTTATGGTAAATAATGAAATATTTCCTTAATCTATTGTGTAATGAAAAAAATTCAAGACCCACAATATCATTATGGCAAATTATGCACTGCATTATTTAGTACTCTAAAATGTTTATTGATTATTTGTTGTCCATTTGAGAAAAAACCCATTTCTAATTGTGAGGCTTCCAAGCAACTACTTGTTTTTGCATATTTGTCAAAATAAGCTTTTATACATATGAATCATCAATTATTAACATCAAGAGCATGTAGCTTTCCATCTTCTTGTTGTAGGTTAATAACATTCATATCGTAATCATATCCTACAAAAGTTGGGGTATCTTATTTCTTGAATGTTCATAACAATGTTTAATGTCAAGAAGGTGAAAGTTCATAAATGTTAAAAAAACAAAAAATGCAAATCAAATGGGTGAAAGGTGGAAAGAAAGAGAAATAATCCATATTAGATAAATAAGGCCAAATGTTTAATTGCATGAAGTAGGGCTTACAATTTACGACTTGTGACCTTAACTTTAGCTTCTTCTTACACCTTTGTTCTTTTGTGCAAGTGTTTCAAAGTCAAGGGAACAAGGTGAAAAAACAAAGAATAATCACTAGAAAGCATGAAAGGGAATTTGAGAGCTAGTTTCAATACTGGCCTTTTGGTAAAGGTAATTCCAATTGGAAAATTGGTTGGTACCTTTATTAAATAGCTAATGTCCTTTCATAAGTCAATCATTGTCCAAAAATAATTAAGGCACAACCTTTACTAGAATGGTAGAACCATTTTTATTAATTGATGTTTCACAAACCACTAATTTGGTTACAAAATTTTGAAAACTCATAAATTCACCAAATATATTCCAAATTCATTGTTTTAAAAGTCTATCTTGTAGCCCTTGGAAAAAGATTTCCGATACCATATCATTTGTCCCAATCAAAGGTGATTTCACCCCTAAACTAATCAAAAAGTTGAAGTTTGGAATCTATTTAGTAATGTCCAAAAAAAGTTTTTAAACAATTTAATAAACGTTTTAGTAGAAAATTTTGATGATTTGTAACTTTTCCAAACTTATTCTAAATTGAAAAATAAAAATGTTCATTTTGTAGCATTTTGAAGGAAATTTCCAACAACACATTAATCACCTTATTTAAAGTTCATATACATTTTAAATTGTCAAAAAAGTATTATTCAACAAGTAATTTTAGTATTGTTTGGTAGATACTTCAATATGCATTTTTAGTAATCTATGACTACTTTTCGTAGTTTTAAAACTAAATTTGGTAGGTATTTTTTACATCTATTTTTTCTATGATGTTTTATGTAGCTATTTTTTATAATTGTTCTAAACCACTAATCAAAATTGTCCATTTAACAACTTTCATAACTCATTTTCTTAAAGTCACACCTTTGAAAACAAAAAACCACAACATAATAATTAAAGTTTTGCATTGACCATAGAATGCAAGAGGTGACAAATCACTTACATGTTTTTATACCTTTAAGCTCAAACAAAAAGCCAAACTCCATAGCTCCAATTGCTAGTTTATCACATTGATGATTAAATCATAACTTGAGCTTAGGGCACATGAAGCAAAATCTCCTTGCATTCAAAAGAAAGGCAACGCAACGTCCACATTCAACAATGTCCATTAGCGGTAATTTGCAAAAGTGTTGAAAGGAGACAAGGATAAGAAGGACAATTGAAGGTTCTTCAACCTTCAACCCTAATTTTAATTTATACCACCATAAATATACCCTAATTTGAGTACCCAATTTTTTGAAAAATAGCTGCCCCCCATTATTTTCCTAGTCGAATGTAATTATGAGTTTTTGAAAACTATAAATATTAGGTATGGGGTGAAAGTAGGTACCTACAAAATAATTTCCTATGGCATGAAGTGGCGTGGGTCTTTTTTAAAATTCACATCCAAGTGTATATACCCAAGTTAATACCAACATGTTTTTGGAATGACTTCAAATACCTATCCCACATTAATTTATTCCACAAAAAGGTTAATGTTTTTCCATCACAACAGAACCTAGTTATTCATCAATAAATCCCATCTAGATCATAAAAACAAATTCAAATTTGGTCTTTGTATTTGAAGGTGCCTCCCCTAATGAAATTTCATTCTAAATTGATGGGACCTTAACAAAAATGTAAGATACATTTTGTTTAAGGTATCTTCCAATGTTGGTTTGGTATCAAAAAAATTATATATTAATCTAATCTTGGTATAGGTACAAGTCTTATCAAGAATGAAATATTGGTCCAACATTGGTATTTGAAAAACATTACATATAAAATATTAGTTAGTATAAACATACAACCAATTTTATAATGACCTGAACTTTATATGTCATTCATATCTATTTTTTGGTTGCAAAATTTGATTGCAAATGATAGTTATTCTTCTAGTGAATGTCAAAAAGCTACAAATGTTTTCTATTGAATAGTATTTTGATAATTTGTGAAAGAGTTTCACATATTTAACAATTTTATAATCTTTACAATTATACTCCCAATCCTATTGTAGAATAGTCCACTCAAGAATATCAAAATACATTATCAAGAAATTTCAAAGCATCAAAAGAAACATGAATAAATAATTAATTAATTAAATAATTGAAAAAAATGTTTATGTTGAAAAAACATTTTTTTCAATTGTATAAGCTAAAAAAAATTCTAATTCTTCATTTTAAAAAAGTGCCTAGAAAAATCTTTAAATAATATTATCTTCAAAATTTTAAAATTAAGGTTTAAATACCCTTGTCAAAGCATGTGTTGTCTTGTGTGAACAACTATTGAAAGCTATTTAGTAGAAGCAATGTCAACCAAAAGTTTAAATAATGCACATCGAGCCTTGGGGAGGTCTACGTGGGTTTGGTGGAGGTTCAAGGAGGTTTGCTTTGGCTTAGTAAAGGTTTGGTGGGGTCTTCTTAACCCCAATAAAGGCTCAAGGAAGCCTACCTATTTATCATTTGTAATTATTTACTAAATTATTTCAAAATCACAATGATGATTTATAATACCTATTAATCAACAATATTGATTAACATTTTTGTTTTCTTTTTTAATAGTAAAATCAAACATGATATAGTGGACTTGACTAGTAATTCAATCATGTCCAAAATGATTGACATGTTACATTATCTTGTTTTAAACAACAAGTTGTCTTTTTATTGTAGAGTCAACTTGTCCGAGTGTTTATTTTGACTAAAATCCAATCATGAAAAAAACATCAAATACATTATCTATGTCAACTTGAAATATCTCATCACGTGGAGGAAGCTTGTTGCTCAACTTTGTTCATGGAACATGTACTTGTAGATTTCCAATGTATTGAAAGTAAAAAATGATACATTGAAACCTCATATGTACAATGACATATTGTATCCTAAAAAAATGTACCACATTTTCAATGGAATGATGATTACAATGGCTTTAAATAGGCCAATTTTGAGATATTATTGAAATTGGATGACATTCATTTATGTTGCCAAAACATCCACATACAAGTGGTTTTTTAATTTTAAAATTGTGCAACTTAACTATAGTTTATAACTTGGTCACTAGTTATGAATGTGGGATTTGATCAATTGCATGGTTCCTAATATATAAAATATATGACTATAATTTCCAACTAACCACCATGTTTTCAACTTAGTGGTAAGTCATTGACCTTTATATCAATGAAATTTGGTTCTACAAATTATCATTGCTTTTTGGGTAATTTTTATGGTGGATGGAAGAAAAACACTTGATGAATGAGGTGAGATTCCATGTCAACAATAATTTGACATGTTTAGCAACATTAAATAATTTGATGAAGACACTAATTAAAATTATGACAAATATTTTTCTAAAGGCACCAACAAAAATGATGTGCAAGCTCATATAATTCATCCATTATTACATTGACATATGTATCATGTACATGGGTAGCTATTGTGATATTAGTAACAAAAGTGATGAATAATTTGTGAAGTCACTAAAAAAATAAAATGTTAGAATATTTTCATTCATTGGTGTGGGCATTTGTAACTTGTGCATGGGTTGTTGATGTGAAGACATTGACACGTTTTTCATTCAATAGTTTATGAATACAAAAATGAAAATTTTGGTTTAGAGGGGCTTCATTCATTAGTATGAACATTTGTAGTATGTACAAGACATGTTGGAAATAATGATGAAAATGCACTTGAATACATTGCTATAAATGGAACGTGACAAATTTGTTCAAGATTGGCATTGTCATCATTAGTTGTGTTTTACTCATGTTTTTCAACTACCATTTGCAACTAGTGATAAGAAAATATGTGTTGACATTCCCTTGAAATTTAACATGTGTTGTACATTTTAAAGAAAAATAGATGTAAGTATTAACTATTGACTTTGCTAACAATTACACTAATATTTTAGTTATCCCTATACTTGCAACAATTCATCATCTTCATAATAATAGGGGGTTGCTTGATTTTGAAAAGTATTTGTACCAATTCCAAATTGTTGCAAATAGTTTGATCTATGTTGTTTTAATAATTTGACATGTTTACATTAAATTGTTATGTTAACCATAGGAAAGTATGTGTTAATTCATAATGGGTGTGCATGAGGAAAACCAAATTTGGAACAAAGTTATGTGCATGCCATATCCCTTTTTTGTTGCTTTCATTTGTTGGTTTCATTATGTTTCACTAATGTTTTTGAGGTCTTCTTTTCAATGGACTTGCAGATATTTTCTTCCTTTTGTAATTTATCCATTGATTCTTCTATTGCTTCATTTGAATCAATGACAAAAAGCCTCCTTGTTTGATTAGCAAATGTGCAAACCTCTTTGGTTGTTAGTGGTTGTGATAAACCTTTGTAGAATGATTTCAAACCTAAAAAGTCATTCTTGTTCAACTTTTCATTCATATTTGCCTAACTAGGATATAGTTTTAAGGGACCTTTTAGGCACATTTGCTCTTGGGAATCAATTTTTGGACACTCTTTCTAACTTGCAATGGCCACAAATATGTTTGTCTTATTCGAAGCACATTTGCCCCTATAGGAGGAGCTTGGGTTGTTTCATCACAGATGCTGAAATGATTTTTTTGTATGGATGATATGTTTTAAAAAATGCTTACAAATTGATTTTGACATTTATGGTGATTGGTCCAATCTTTTCAATTGGGACATTTGTAATCCACGAACTAGTTATATGAATGGCAAAACCTTATGCTAGTTGAACAATACAAATATGGTTCATACTTTGAACCATACTAACATTTTAACACCTCAACATGTTACATGTATGCACCTTAAATCGTTCACACCATTTTTCATTTCTTTTGCTCAATATTAATATGACATGTTTTGGTGGATTCCTCACCTACATGGATTATGAAAATTTACATAATTAGGTTTTGAAAAATATTAAAATGTAGAGGTTGTGATGGTAATTGGCTTTTGTGAAATACCTACCAAGAGATGGTAACTATAGAAGATCTGAAATCAAAATTAGCTTTTTGGTTACAACTATTGCTCCTAAATTAAAAATACTTCTTGTTCAACTTCAAATTGCCACTAGGTCTTGTTGTTGGTGAAAGGTGGCAAGGAATGCCACTATTAATAATGTGGTTTTGGTTACATATCATGTTAGTCTCAATATACATTGACCATTTAATACATTTATCATGATTGACCTTCCTTGCCACATCAAAATAACACACAAAAAGATTGCATGAACAATTGGTGAGGTTTGAACATTAACAAAAATTCATATTATAATGTTTTTACTAAAAATCTTTCATGTCCCCCATAATTGTAAAACAATTGCAACAAGGGAACCAAGTTAATATGTCAAAATGGAAATTTATCAATTCCTTAAACAACGTTGGAATTAACATTCCTAATTATGAATTTTGGAGACATTCAAACTTTATTTGATTATGGAAAAGAATCTTTAATTGTTAGTTTGAGACCCTAAACCCCACATCACATATAAAGATGCCCTTCAGACCAAGACATTGCATAGATGACATTCTTTAAAATATTTATAAATAGTATTAGAAATGTAGTTAATTAAAGTTTATTAGGCATTGCCACATTGATAATCATGGCTAAAATGGCTATGATGGTTGAGATACATTAGTAGTTTCAAATAGAAGTTTTACATCTAACTTTGGATCCTATAAACAAGATCAAACACTGAACTCATTCTTCAATGTGAAACTATTAATAGAACATTTTAAATTAACATATTTTCATGTGAATTGAAGTATGAATGATAACTAGGGTAGTTAATTCTAGTCCCTTTGTAAGTGTTAACCAATGATTTAAATATTAAATTATTAACTACTAGCTAGTTTACTAGTTAGTGAATTTGAATTAATATTTGTTATTTGTTATATGACTAGTTAGTGTTAGGTAATTAACATTGGCTAAGTTAGTAGGTTCTATTTAGGTATGTAAGGACATTACTATGACATTTTTATTATTCTTATTTGTTTGTAATATAGGCAACATAATAGTTTTGTTGTGTTTTGAATATACACAAATCTATTTGAACATGTATGAGAAATAGATAAATTCTTGTGTATGTATTTTTTCTTGTATTATTAGTGAGGGTCAAGGTTGAGGAATAAAATCACAATTAAAATACCCACAAAGAAAAGTTGAACAAAACAAGGCCATGGCTAGTAGAGTTTAAAGTGCAAGATTTATAATGCATATTTAGGAAGGTGTCAAAAACTCCTAGGTGTTGAAAACTTCAAGGTGTTGGGTTAGAGGGCACCTTATACACTTTAGTGCCTTGATAGTTTTGAAACATTCAAAGTTTTAGGTTTCCTTGCTAATTGTTACAAAACTTGAATGCATAGATAATTAGATGTAAAGGTTGTTCAATGCCATGAAACTTGAGTGAATAGAAAGGGCTAGGTGCAAAACAATGTTGGGTGGGTATCAAGTTTTTTGATACATACCAAATCTAGTTTTCACAAAATAGATTACAAATTTTTTTGGTTGTCACTTTTTAATTTAAGAAAAAAACTTATATACCGGGTCAAGGCATCAATATTTTATTTTAAAAAATTTAACCGGTTTTCACATGCCAATTTTCATAAATTTGAAAACATCTAGTTATCATTTGGTGGCTTTCACCAACTGGGATGTTATTATTATTTCTTAATGAATAAATAATAATCAATTTTTTAAATTTTTATTTTATTTATTTTAAATAAATAAATAATAGATGTTAATAATATAAATAAAACATAGCATTTGATTCTTGAATTTGGTCATGCATGGGGTGAGATTTGTTTAAAAACTTGTAAAAGAAAAAAAATTACATTAAGGGGGGGTTAATTTAAAAAACCATCTACTTTTGTGATAAATTGAGTTCATCTAATCTTTCCTTTTTTCTTAAGCACCTTTATTGTTACTACATATATTTTCATTGTTCATAGCAGTATAATTATTATTATTAATTCAAACCTTGTACCTTAAATCTTGTACAATGTACCCTAAGAATTTGACTTGGGTAAGAGTTTTACTTCACTTAGGTTTCAATATTTTATTTAATTTTTCCTTGATTCGATTCTCCCCATCTAATTCTCACATAAGTGAAAACTAATGATCATGAGGTTTTTAGTTAGGGTGTCATTCAAAGTGACCTTGAAGGGTTTAGATGAGGATATTGGTAAATGATACCCTAGTGATACCTAAGAGAATTTTTGATACCTTGCCAACATTGGTGCAAAAGGAGCCTGAACAATTTTGTGCAAGTTAAGTTAATAGCTTGAATGAAAAAAATAAAAATGGATCAAGAATGGGTGGGCAATGATGTAAGGTTAGGAGGAGGAAGGAAAAGGGTGCACAATGAAAGAGAGGTCTTATTGGACCCATACTTGATCGATTAAAACAATGTTTAATGCATGGGGATGATATGGCAAAACCACCATAAGGGTGTAGAAATTGAGTTAAATTTTTTTTGGGAGCCATATTGAAGCCATACATGACAATAGAAAATTGGGTTGATTGTTCCAAGCAATTGAATTTAATGCTTGCACCTAACTTCCATTTGGTAGCCTCTACAATAAAAATCCATTGCGTAAATAATGTTTTCCCCAATTAGGTCAAGGATAATACCATAGAAGGTTGGCAAATTCATTTATCAAAAAATGAACAATCATTATTTTCTCGCAAAAAAAGTTCATGCTTCATATCTAAATTTTTGATATTTTCATCCACATGGTCACATAATTAATGATTCTTTTTCATTCATTATGTGAATGAAAAATATGAAAGTATTATGAAATACGAACATAACTTGAAAAAAAATCATCCATGGTTTACTTTTGTGACATGGAACAAATGAAAACAAGAAACAATAATTGGTTCAACAAGGATTAGTTCAAATTTTCAAGAGTTTCAAACTTTTTCTTTGCACCCAAAATCTTCTTGTTTTTTTTATGACATCATAGTTTGGTGTTAGTATTGAAGGTGTTTTAAGTTTTTAAACTTGATAGGGTTGCAATTCTTAGTGTTGTTTGATGATTAATTTTTTATATCTTAATTTTGATGTTAAAAAAGATGTTGCAACAAGTGAATTTTGCAATGTTCCAAACCATTGGAACAAAAGAACATGAAGAGGCAATAAAACATGAGTTTGATCTTTTGGGTGAAGAGGTTCCAATGAAGCATGCTGAAAAGATCATTGCAAAATGTTTAGTGGGAAGACTTCATGCAAACGCAACTCATTTTTATTTTTACATGGAAGTGTATGAAGCAAGAGAACAATCAAGCTTTTGGAGATAATGGGTGTGGCAATAATCAAATGCTCCAAAAAATAGAGAGGACCTTACTTTTAGTAGTTTGAACCCCATTTTTGGCCTTCAATTGTTGCAACTATGAGAAAACATAAGAATTTAATAGATGCATTGCACTACTCAAGGGCCTTTCATGGAAAACCAAGTGAAACTTCAAGTTTCTTTAACAAATTGTTAATAAGTTCATTAGCAAAATGGTTAACGATACATGGAAAGCTCAAATTTAGAGTTTAAAAGGCAATGGAAAATGGATCAATGTACATGGTAATCTAGCAAAATGTTATTATCTTAGATAGGATTTATGTAGTATGAGATGAATTGATATATTTGTTACAAAATATTAGAACATTAATCAAGTTCTTTCAAGTCCCATTGTTCAATCAATCATAAAGGGACTTTTATACATTGTGCAATTGAACTACTTGAAAGGGCATTCAAAATTACACTGAGGTGGATAAAGAACTTTTTGAAAACCTCGTTGCACTAGTCATATAGAAAAGCTACCATAACTATTGGAAGGTATTGTGCTAAATTGGGAAGAGTAAGGCATAGAGATGGTGCATCAATTAGCATATTTGGTGACAACCTATGATGTCCATGCATATTTGGTCATCAATACAAATTAAATATGAATTCACTTAGTTTTAATAGGGGGTGATTGTGCATGGGAGAAAAAGAGGTCAAAAGATATTTATGTGGTGGGAATTGAAGACAAATGACAAATCATAATTGTTGTGTTCTTTGTAGGAGATGAAGAGTTGTTACCTTTCCATCTTGTGTTTAAAGGGTCAACAAGAAGATGCCTCCCCAAAAGTAATGTAAGATTGACATCATGCATGGATGGTGTCCACTTTACATACTTTGGCAACCATTGGTCTACACTCAAAACTTCACAACAATTTTTGCAAAAACATTTGGTGTTTTACCATGAAAAGTATGTACAAAAATGTAGTTTGCTTAATTTTCAAAAGATGGTGTGGAGGATCTAGAGGTGGATTTCTCAATATTAACCATAATACTTCATCTTTGTGCATGATTATTCTATGCACGGACACAATTGTGACAAAGGAGAAATATGATATGTAAGGGTGGGCACAAAACATGTGTCACAACCTTAGTTTTGGGCTCGCGACCAAGGCAAAAGGGTTACAAGGTTGCAAGCCAAGAAGAAGTTCGGGAGTCAAGGCAGGAGGAAGCTCGGGAATCAAAGCAAGAAAAAACCCGAGATAAGAAGAAGCCCATGAGTCACATCACATACTCCCGGGAATGTTAGAAAGTGTGAGGGAGTGAACCTTCACACTCCCAAGGCAACTCCCATTTTGGGAGATGGAGTCCTGGTGGACTCCAGAAACTTCAGAGAGCAATTGCAGGGGTCAAAACTCAATGACTTATAGTGGTTTTTTTATATCATTGGAAAGATTTTGAAATGTAGATATCTAAAATGGGCTCGCATTGCTCATTTGGACATCTGAAACATAAGTTATGACCAAAAGAAGGGCCGGGAGTCAAATTGCCAATTTGATTCTCAACCACTAAAAGTTAGGAATCACCCCGATTTCCTTGCGTTCAGGTGGCATGCGACATACATTGGGAAAGCTCTTGACGAGAGCTACAACTTTGCTTTAGACTGCACCTCAATCCGAGGTCTGGTTGCAAAGTTATGGGGTTCCAAAGTCGTGGGACTCCTAACTTTGGCAGTTTTGGGATTCCCACTTGGGAGTCCTAGGACAAAAAGCCATTTGGATGTGGGCCATGTGGAGAGGCACATAGTATATTATAAGGGGGAAGGTGGTGGCTTCCCCCAAGTTCGGGCTGTGGTGAGTCTAGTGTGTCCGTGTTGCCCATGGCTCGTCCTAACACCAAGGGTGCTCCAACTATGCACTAACCACTTTGTGTGAGTTGTGTGCATGCCTGTGTGAGTGAGTGAAGCTTGTCAACTCTTCCTAGTCCCATCCCGAAGCTCCAACACGCCCCTCTACCCTTCGAAGTGTTGTGAGCTAAGGAGCATGCCTCGACTCCTCCTTCTTTCGATGTTTCCTACTTGAACTCGCATTAAGTCCTTCAAGGAGTTGGGAGCACGTCAACATGTTTATTACAAAGTTTTGACACAAAGTTTTGATGGAGGCATAAAATGTGAATGCTATCAAAACTCTATTTCCAAAAATGCCTTCAACAAAAGTAGGCCAACATGAAGCTTCAAGAGATGACTTGATGTGGATCTAAAAGAAGACACATTTGACCATGCAACAATGCTTGGATGAAGTTCCAACTAGGACAATTTCAAGACCAAGCAACAATAGCAACATAAAAAGTTTCAATCTCAAACAAAATTGCAAGAAAACATTAAAGAGATTTGACAAGGTTAGTGCTATTAATGTAGTGATGTAAGTTGTAAGCTTACGTAAACTTTGATTATGAACACATCGATTTTTAAGTTTTTGATTAAACTAGATGGATAGAAAATGGATGTAATCATATGAGTGAGATGGAATGATTTTATGTTCAATGTCAATATTTAGCTTTTCCATGCTCTGATTTTTCCATGTCACAATTCCTATTTGTGGGTGTAATCTACAATGCATCAAATGAATCAATTAGCACAAATGTGTTTGGAAAAGAATACTTTCAATAAGGATAAAATCTTCTTGGGAGAGAAGCACAAATTTATGCTACAAAAACCTTTGTCTAGATTAAAATGAACATATGTACATGATTGAACATATTTTTAGATTGACATCAAAAGATATAGTTCTTGGTCATGGTGGAAGATGTTTGAATATTAAAAATTGCTTTGTTTTTCCTATCTAACAACATCCATGGGTGAGACATATCAACATTCAAACAATAAAGAGATTAATTTAAAGATGAGATAAGGAGAACCCCAATCTACATCTTCAAAGGCACAACATTGTTAGATTGATAAAAAAGGTGTAAATTATTACAAGCTCTTGGGTTTGGAAACAAATCATATTAGATGATGTTTACATCCCACAATTACATTTAACACATGCTACAATACTTTCAATGAAGGATTAAATATAAACCCAATCTAGGTTCATTCATAGTTGATATTCCAAAAAGGAGTGTCTGATTGAAAAATGATTACAAAGGATAATTTAAGATTTTCATAGTATTTAAAATATTACAATTACATGATGCACTATTGTGTTCCTATGATTAAAGTATTGAGGAAAAAAAGCTTAAAAAAAATCCAATATTACTGGATGTTGTGTAAAAGTCTTTTTGAGTCCTTGACTAATTTATGGTTGATTGTCCATATTACAATTTTTTTATAAAGGAATGCAAAAGGAATGCATTAAAAAATACAATTGATTTCAAACTTTTTGTATAAGAAAAACATGTTTCCCTTTTATGCAAGTAGATGTTCATTAAGCCAACTTGATGAAAATAAATCATATGCAAATTTCAAAGTCTTGGAATTTTGAAATGAAGGGTTGTAAAAGAAATGATTTAAAAAAAATGATTTAAAAAAAAATGATTTGGCTAGTTGTTTATTTTAATTAGATTTCAAAAAATCTAACTCTAAATATAGGTCACATGTACATGAAACGATCATGCAAAAAAACATGTTTAGTTGATTTTACATGCTCATTTTGACGTCTATTGCATTTTCACTTGCAAACCAGAATATTGATGCAAATTATGTACGCATATGAAAAATCACCACCACCACCACATGAGTGAATAATGTCTTGTGCACTGTGTACCCTGTTTGAACTTTACTTTGAATTGAGCTCCCTTCTTGTGTACTCTGTTTTTGATGAGAGCTCCCTAGAAGGGCTTCTGCTCCAAATTTCACATTTTGATCAAAAGTCAAAGATGAGCTCCCCAGAAGTGCGTCTGCTCCAAATTTCATGTTTTTATCATGGATTTGGGCTGTAGTGTATGAGAACTGTTGAGCTGCAAGAGCCTTGTTAACACTGGCAGGTGCCGCAGAGAACTTAGCTGCAGGACTTCCTTGTCTTCTTATCGAGACTTAAGAGAAATCTCCAGAAGTGGGAATTATATTGAACAGGCAGAAATCTCCATGGCTATGGCCAGAAGCACAGAGGTCAGGTTGCATGTACTGCCCTGCATGCAGTCAGGTTGCACATACTGCCTCCATGCAGTCAGGTCGCACATACTGCCTCCATGCAGGGTGCTGGATTGCTAAACCCATGTTTCTGTATCTGCATGAGCTTCAGTTCACACAGATCAAGCTGTACATTAATCAAACCAAGCTTCCATCTCATTAGGCGAGCCTGGATCTCACCTTTATTACATCACAAGGTGCATACATAACATGTGAAAGTAGACTTCATCAATATCAAGTCCCTGCCTGCACCAGTGAAGCAACAGGACATTGACAAATGGTAGATGCACAACTGTTTGAGAACCTTCCAGTCAGATTGCCACTGCATTAGAATGAAAGATGAGACTTTGAAGATGAAGTGCCTGAATTGCAACCCTCTTGGAGAGACCATGCATTGTGACACACAACAATCAATGAGAAATGTTCTTTCTTTTGGATAGAAGCAGTGCAATTGCAATTTCTTGTTGATTACAAAGTATGACATCCACATGAAGAGGTCTAAGCAGCATTGTGAAGACTTACAAAGAAGTTCCATTTGCACCAGTTTTGTAAGATCTTCTTTAGATCTCTGACTGATATCCATTACCACATCCAAGAGAATTCTTACCAATATGATGATTTGACAAAACCATAGAGAAAATGACACATTGCATGCACAATGACAGCAAAAACTAGTTGCTGGTTGAACCCCATTTGACCTCCTTGCAACTCTAGCCTAAATAACAATCTATCAATTTTCCTCATTTTGTTAAGAAATGCAACAACATTCCACAAGTCATGACAGCAGAATATCAGCTTAAATCTTTGGAGAGAGTCTCAACTTTTTCCTCAGATATTCCTCAGTGCCACATTCAAATTTTGTTGTCTACTGATAAGTCCATTCAGTGCCACACTCTGTTGAAGATATATGAAATTACTTTGAACATACCCAAACCAAGACGAACATTTCTGTTGCCTATTGCTGCACAAAGGTATTGGATCACCCACAACCTTCATTATGAAATGGCAGAGACTTGCTGCCATTATTCCCGCCCGACTTTTTGATCAAACTCCCAACTGTGGGTACAAATAGGAATACAAGGATTTGCTCAAAACTTATGGCAAGAAAAATATACAAAAATCTTTGTCCTAGGTTTCCATAGCATTCTCAAAACAACAAGAAGATATCAGTCATCACGTTGTCTGGTATTCAAGAGGGAGCTCAAGAGGCATGACAGTTCTGGCTGACCAAAATACAAACACAACAAGAGTAATGAGCATGGTCATAACTCTGTGAGTCCCACTCACAAAATATCACATTCCATCATCTTCATCATGAATGGTGGTGACTAGCTGTGATTACTCCTGCACTGACATGGGCTTCATCAGCTTGGCAGTGACCAGCTGCAATTACTCCTGTGCCAACATGGACTTCATTGGCTTCAACTACCAAAGAAAAGTGGGTGTAGATAAGTATACAATAATCTGCTAAAAATCTCCAGCAAAACAACAAATGATACAAAACTCTGGCCTCCTGAGCATTTTCAGTTGCATTTCTAGAATCAAATAGAAAGGCGCAGTCATGATAATCAGCCAGCACTCAAGCTCCATAGCTAATTCAATCATACAACACTATCCTTGATCAAGCTCAGATGTGATGGCAAGCTCCATTTCAATTTACAGCTTGCGCTCTGTACAAGGAAAACAGTACTAGAATCTGAAACACATTGAAAAATCCTGATCTTATAGAAGAATCTGGAAATGGATCCACTGCTTACATACTACTACCAGACTCTTCTTGCAGTTTCCATCTCTGACTTCACTGACAAAATCGTCATTTGTTACTACTTGATGATGATCACTGAAAGGCAAAGAGAATACAAGCTAGAAATCCTGCCAAATGAAAGCTGCAAATCTGATCCTGCCCCCTGCAAGCTCTGAATCTGATGCTATCATATGCAAGCTCTGAATCTGATGCTGCCACATGAAAGCTCTGAATCTGATCCTGCCACATGCAAGCTCTGAATCTGATCTGCAAGAATGGGCATTTTATGATTCCTCTACTGGCTGAGTGATACCGAATGTGAGGAGCATCTTGTTGAGATCATCTGCAGACCATACCTTATACTTGACTTCTCCCTGAGGACTTAAACTAATCTCTGCAAGCTCCAATTTCTCTGCAGAGAGAGTGGTGCTGTCCATGGTCTTACTTAGGACTTTGAGAGCCAGTTGCAATGCCTCCTCTCTGGTGATGTCATCCTTGTAGTCTTGCTTCAGCATGGATTGTGCAGCTTGGTTGTTTGCACCTATTGCTGCTGCCTTCCAGCCTCCATAATTGCCACTAGGATCACTCATGTAAAGCTGGAAACCGAAGTTGCTGTCGTAACCTGCAAAAAGGAAGGAGACCCCAAAAGGACGCAGACCTCCGTATTGTGTATATCCTTGCTTTGTGTCACACAACGATTGCACCAATTGTTCCACTGGCATGGGCTCCTGGTAAGCCAGAGTGTAGCGTTGTGCTTGCAATCTGGCAGTGTTGATGAGTATGTTGGCATCCGCCATGATTCCTGCCACGGCGCATGCCACATGGTCATCGATTTTGTACATCTTCTCTGTGGATTTGGTGGTTGCTAGCAGCTTGGAGGTCACTCGCTTCTCGGCTGCCAATACCACTCCATCCTTCGCCAACACCCCTATCGCTGCTCCTGCATTGCTGATCGCTTCCATGGCGTACTCTACTTGGTACAATCTACCCTCCGGCGAGAAGATCGTCGTCCTGCTATCATATCGCCGAGACATGTTTCGCAACAAAAGAAAACCTCTTTCTCTCTGTCTCTGTCTCTGTTTCTCTCTCACACACGCACACAAGACCGACCAACAAGCAACAACAACAAAAGCGTCTCCTGCAAACGGAAGCAGACACAATCTACCACGAAAGCAAGCAGCAATCACGCACGACCCAACACTAGAGATCGGAAGAGAAACATAACATGGGTATGGTGGAAAACTCCACTACAAAGATCGGTACCAATCTAGGGTTAGGTTGAAGGACTGTTAGGTCTTTCCGCGCTTCTGCTGCGATCCGTTCCGCCAGAAGAAAAGAAACAACGAACGTGGTGCGAAACCAGGCTTGGAATCAAGAGACTTTGGTCCCCGTATTTTCCTTCTTGGGTTTCTTCGATGCTCCTCCTCCTCCGCCTTTCTTTCTATGATTCGCATAAGAACCATAGTACTTACCGGATTTTTGTTTTCTGATGCGAGTCTGAAGATTGCATGTTGTGCGAATGGTGTTTCGTTGTTGAATTGTTGTGGGAAAGTGGAGTCGTCGTCCAAGTTTTCATGCAGCAGCAGCTGGCTGGCCTGTTAGCGCACGCAAACAAGCAAGCGAGAGCTGCAGAGGAAGAAGAAGAAGAAGAAGAAATAGAAACAGAGAGCATATATGGAGACAACGACCCAAAGCTTCTTCTTCTGATTCTTCTTTCGTCATCATCATTGTCACCATCATCTCTCCAGTTTTTGGCAAGCATTTTGCTACGTGGGCCAAATCCAAGATCACCAGTAGTCTCGATGTCTTCGTCAGTGACACGGCTTTCTTCTTCTCCTCCTCCTTCTTCCCCGGACGCAGGTGAGTTTGCCAATTCCACGACCATTTCCACAAGTACATTAGAGCACTTTGGACTTCTCTTTGTCTTCTCTGTTTGGAGAGAGAGAGAGAGAGAGAGAGAGAGAGAGAGAGAGAGAGAGAGAGAGAGAGAGATCATACCAACTTCTGTGGTTTCTGTAGTGTTTCTTGCTTGTAGGTTCTTGGGTCAATGTGATTTTGTGCACTGTTTCTTGCGGGTAGACTTCTATTGTAGCTGTAGAAAATTGTTCGTCATCCCTCGTTTCTTGTTATGATCAGTTTTCTGGTGTTGTGGCCGATTGCATGCTTATGAGTTTCATCGGTTTGGAGAGAATCCTCCTACAGTTTTGCATAAGAAAAAGTGTAACTCCTCTGCAGAATTCAGACTTGCGGGATTTGGGGGTAGAAGGTGGATCGGCTACTTCTTTCCATTCTACATGCTTGGGACGGGAGGGACGGGTGGAGGAAAGGGTTGTTGCAAAGCACACAGGGTAATGTGTCATAAATGATGATGGCAGCACCTGGCAGTGATCACACCCGCGTTTACAAGAGTTGGAAGTGGCAGTTGCTGTTGCTGTTGCTACTAGATGAGGAAGAAGATAGACAACAGCATCAGGAAGATCAACAGCAAGCCCTCGCTTATGTGCAATGGCAACAACAACATGCTCGGCGTAGAGCATGGTTGCAACAATATCATGGCCAGCTGCAGTCTCTGTATGCTGACCTTAATGTGCTTGAAAGCTGTAGGCTACGACAAGCTCGTGTGGCAGCAGCTGCCTTAGGAGCAGCTGTGTCCACCCAACAGAGTGTGCAGCGCAGGCTATGGGTGAAGAATAGGTCACAGGCATGGTGGGCTCAATGCAACCATCCAGGATTTCCAGACAATGAATTTCATCGTGCATTTCGGATGTCTCGCCCTACATTTGATCACATCTGTGAGCAGCTTGCAGTAGCAGTGGCCAAGGAAGACACAATGCTCAGGGCCGCCATACCTGTACAACAAAGAGTTGCAGTGTGCATATGGCGATTAGCAACAGGAGAGCCACTGCGTCTTGTGTCAAAACGATTTGGACTGGGAATCTCAACATGTCACAAGATGGTGCTTGAGGTCTGTGCTGCTATCAATGATGTGCTTCTTCCAAAGTATGTGCAATGGCCAACAGATGAACGACTGCAACGAGTGATGCAGGAGTATGAAGCCATTTCAGGGATGCATAATGTTTTGGGTGCACTTTACACAACTCACATTCCGATCATTGCTCCTAAAATCAATGTTGCATCTTACTTCAACAAGCGACACACAGAGCACAATCACAAGACATCTTACTCCATCACCTTACAAGGTATGGTGGATATCCATGGCTCTTTTACTGATGTGTACATTGGGTGTCCTGGCTCCATGACTGATGAACGAGTGCTCGAGAAATCAGCATTATTCCAGAGAGGGACAAGTGGAGACCTTCAGGGTATGTATGTAGTGGGTGGACAAGGCTATCCACTTTTGGACTGGCTTCTAGTTCCTTATGTCCAACACAATCTGACATGGGCCCAACATGCTTTCAATGAGAAAGTTGTGGAGGTGTTACGAGTAGCTAAAAGTGCATTCTGCCGCTTGAAAGGTCGCTGGCGATTCTTGCAGCGTAGGACTGAGGTCAAGTTACAAGAGCTTCCTGCAGTCTTGGGGGCATGTTGTGTGCTTCACAATGTCTGTGAAATCCACCATGAACGCTTCGATCCAGCACTTATGTTTGACCTTGTTGATTATGAGATGCTACCCGAGCAAGGAAATGTTTCTCTCTCTGCAATACAATCCCGTGACACCATTGCCCATAATTTGCTTCACAATATCCATATGGGATCCTCTTTCTTGTGATGATAGACATGTATCACGGCAAATGTTCTGTGAATTAAATTTTTTTTGGTTCAGAATTTGACTTTGCCATCACAGAGTCCAGATGAAGGAGCTCTATTCACCCTCATGTATTGGATCCACCCACAATGGCTTTTTTCCATTTCCTCATAACTTTACTGTGGATTTGTCTCTTTAGTGATGAGACGGTGAACATTCACATTCTCATGTAATTTCCAGGTCCCTTTTCTATGCTGCTGCCAATAGTTTCTTCCCATCTACTTTAATTTTCTATTAAGGTATTTTTGCATTTGTGAGCTTCTTTTGTAAAGTTGCAACATTATTTGTATTGGAGAGTTAATATTGAAACATGATCAATATGAACAAAATAATATTAGGTCAGGCAATCTCACAATATTCTTTTTGCATCGACATCCAAGTGGTGGCACTAACCAAACTTCAAAGGAGGACTCAAAGCTTCATTCATCTATAAACAACTAGTATGTCATAGAAGCCTAGAATGCATGTTGAATAAGGTGATTTCATTGACTATGATGTGCTACTGCACAATGGGATCCATGCATCCGTTACTTATTTTTCTTTTGCCTTTGTCAAACCAGAAACAGTTAATATAGGAAATGTTTCATGAGATTTATTCATAGATCAAAATATCAAAACTTCATCATCCAATGAAACTTTTACCACTGATGAGAAGATCACTTCATCTACACATTCAAAACAACAATATTGGTAGGGTGAAGTACCATTCATTCAAATCACAAGTACAGTCACAAATGGGTCTGGTATCAAAATCGCTAAGTCATGTTTCATTGTATTGTAAATTGTTGAATTTTGACTTGGATGTTTATGGATTAAACAAGGATATGAATAAGGATAGCCAAAAAATCTTGAAGAGCTTTGTCATAGGTCTTAAATTTCCATTCATGGCATAGAAAGATCAGAGGACAAAAGCATCTTGTAATTTCTTCCGCCAAGATTGACCAGCAAATTTGTGTAAACAAAAGAATCAAGAGTGCCAAACCTATTAGAACCAATCAACCCATTCATTGCTCCCTTTGGGTTTCCGCTTCTGCTTTGGAGGTTGATACCTGCCATTTTCATACTTTGCCCGGGCTACTAGTGCCTCAAGCATCAATGCTTCAGTTGAAAACATTGTCCCCTGCAGGGCTCTGCACCCACCACCACCACCATAGCAGTGAGTATCAGCCAAAGTCACATGTCACGGGATGACAAAACAAATTCGTCAACTTTGCTGGATTGTAAGTGAAAAGATATGTGCTGAATGATGATGATGGTGAACATTAGTTGTTCAATTACTCAAAGACACAAGTAAATTGTTATGTGGCATTTTAGATGACATACTGCTCCAAGATATCTTCAAGAACTGTGCGTTGTAATGGTGTGACCCAGTGAATGCAGTTGCGAGGACATTGCCCAACTGCTAACTGCACTCTATAGTCCTGTCCTGTCCCTTCTGTCCCCAAGGCATTGCATCCACCTTCATCAACTCATAGCTCAAGTTTATTCATAAAATCCCATGAAAGTATCATTGTAGATGCAAATCACCATACCTTGGACTGCATGAATTCTGCAGGAATTCTGTCTTATGGAAGGAACATGAGCTAGGGCGGAGATTGATTGCTTGCCAAGGCCTTGCTGTTTACCTCAAGACAACTTTGATTGAGCAGGAAGCAGAAACAGAAGGACAATCATGCCTTGGACAAGAAAAACAAGCTCTTTTAAATGCAGGAAGCAACATGAAATGAAATCTCACCTTGAGAGACTGCCCGAGCACAGCCAGTATTTGCAGCAAATGAAAACACATCTGGTGCCCTTGCTACACATGAATAAGGACAGCCTGCAGCAGGTCCAATGAAATGCCAAAACCAAGTCAGACATCCAGAGTTTGAGTTCACATTGTCCATCTGGCTATCCAGCATTTTCAGACACATCCTCTATTGAAAGATGAATGGTAAGCACAGATGTTTACCTTGACCTATGCAGTTTAATTCATTCACAAACACATCCTCTGCCTCACACTCTGGGTCATCAAAAGGATCTGTACTCCTGGAAGGTATTCTTAAGGTTAGAACATGAGTTATACATCCACAAATTGCTTCAAAAGCTTTGCCTATTGCTCTGAAATGATTCAAGATGCTTTGGCAGTAAATTGTAGAAGATGCCCACAAATCAAGCAGCCACAAGAACATGAAAAGCATAAACAATAGACAAGCAGAATCTGTGCTGAATTGAAAAAGCATACTTCCGATATGCAGTCCGCTCCACATCATTTGTCAGCAACTGTAGATACAGAGACAAACACACAGATCCAACAAAGTCTCAAACAACTTGACAAGACTTTTGTATATCCTTCACTGTAGGCTACAACTTTGCCAAAGTATATATCCACATATACCCCTTGTGATATGCTGATGAAAAGAAGGAAATGGATACAAAAAACAACATGGTACACATTTGAGTCACCTGATAAGCACGGATCAGTCTCTGAGTAATAGCATCTGCATTTCCAGGGCCTTTATATACATCAGGATGAAACTCCTTCACCTGTCCTACACAAAATGTGACACCATCACAGACACTTTCAGGTGTTGCATTCATCTTCAAGTGCACACAAAGTGGCATCCACTAACAAAGGTTAGTTAATCCCAGTTGCAGTATTTGTATAGACTGGAGAAAAAAGAACATCAACATACTCGGTTACGGAAGGCAGCTTTGATGTCATCATCATTGCAGTCTGGAGAAATCCCCAACACACTATAAGGGTCTGTTGTCTTCTTCATCATCCAATCCTGATTACCCTCAGTTGTGTGATGAGTTGCGTTTGTTGTGATTCTTGACTTTCCTTTCCTGCCCTGTGCTTCTTCTTCTTTACAGTCTCTGCCTACCATATGCAATCTTCCTCTCAAATTCCATTGCTTGAAGCTCAGGTTTTGAGGAATTGCCAAATGTGAAACTGATGCAATTGAGTGCATAGAATTTGAGATTGAGTGACAAGTCTGGGAGCAAAAGTTTGTCCGCAATGAACAAGTGCACAAGTGAAGTAGCATTTGCTGCCCGATTGAATGATTGGCATAAGCTTGAACACTGCCATTCCTGAAGGAGGATAAACAAACATGTCCACCATGCTCAACAATTCATAGAACAAAATGTGACAAACAACAGTTTTGCTATCTCCGAATCCGATGAAGTCAAGAGAGCTCAGAATCACAACACCTTCTTGATGATACCATGTTTTTCATCATTTGAAAAAACCAACCGACTCTGAGATTCTGCTCAGTACTTACATTGCTGAAGATTTGGCAAAGCTTTAGGGCTACTCAGATGTGAAAAGCCTGCCAGAAAAAACCATACAAAAGAGATGAGTAGCAGAATCCTTTTGCGGAGATGAGAGTAATAATACCAGAGTCTAGAGAAAGCAAACTTGAAAACCCCAAGTTTTTCCTGTAGCTAAAGGCTTGCTAATGTTGAGATCATTGTGTTTGAATGTGTAGCATTTAAGTGCAAAGAAGTGTCACAAACTGTAAGATTCTCAAACAGATGTGCAAGCAACTAGCATCCTGAGAGCTTCGTTACAAAGATCTTGCTCACTAGAATGTCTGCTGTGATGTTTTTCACAAAGATGTTGCTCACTACATGACATTTTTCTTCTTAAGAATGACTGCAGCGATGTTTGCTAGAGAGAAAGAGGCACTAGATTGCCTCCTTTGCAGATGTGCACAGATTGCAGATCCTGATCTACTTTAAGAATTATTTCTGCCGTCTTCCCCCACAATTGCTGCAACCTAACATCTATCAAGAAGCATGAATCTCATCATGTTTTTCTCCTTTGAGGAGTCATGGGAGATAAAAATCCTTGGTCGTCCTCTGACACTCAAAAAGGCTCTCTTGTAAAAACTCCAATTTCAGGAGAGTTTTCCACTCCCGTGAGTTATGCTTTCAGGTAAATCCATTCGCATCCTAAAGCTTCGGGATTGAAAATCACCATGAGCTTCTTCTAAAGCTGTTCCTTGCTCGCCGCAAGGCGACGCTTGAGGACGTGGTACACCACTTCTTCAGCAACATACAAAACATCAGAAGGGAAACAACGAACAACAAAGAGGCCATCCAGAAACAAAATCCATTTTGCGGAGTTACGCTTTGTGAGAAGAAGGGGCTATTACCTCCTCGATGTTGTGACGTAGTACACTACTTCCTTCTTCAGCAACATGCAAAACATCAGAAGAGGAAGCGAGAAGTGGCCAACTCCGAAAGCGATGTTCACAAGCATATCTCTTTCGGAGTTGTGCTTGTGAGAAGAAGAAGAAGAAAAAGAAGAAGAAGAAGTATTACCTCCTCGACGTGTTGTGAAAGTCGGAAATTCGCTATCTACTGCGTCATGCCAAGCTCCAGAGGAGAAAGCAATCCTTTCTGCTCATTCGTGTGAAAGACCGTGTGCGTCTCACAGATCCTTCCTTCTTCAAGTCTATTACTGGCTGACGCGTGGGGGATCCACTTTAGCTGCAGCGGACACAAGAATCCGGTTGATAAATGTCGACAACCGCATCTGGCCAGTAGGAAGGATTCCCTGGGAGGAGGAGGAGGAGGACGACGACGACGAAGAAGGAGAAGAACTGCCTGCCACACACCTCTATAAACGTTGCTCGGCATGATGGAATTCAGTTGGTGCGCTTGTTTGCGCAACTCTTAGCACAAAGATTAGATGCTTGCAATCGAATGCAATGCGTGCAATGCGTCATTACACACATCATAATTCTTTTGAGTCATGATTCAATAATAGTAGTCGTGTGAAATCTCTACAAGTTCGTACTATTTAGACACGAATGTCGTATGTTTAAACCACTTAATAGCGAGATTACGTTAGGGTTTGATGCTGTTGAACTATTTGCATCGATCGTCTGTGTGAGGTCCCTTGTAAGAAAAGCAGCTAGATGTGGTTGTTGCGCTCTGAAAGACTTCTGCAAACAGTAGTAGTAGTAGTAAGAGGTAGAATGAGGCCTGGATTTTCGTCTGCTCTTCCCTCTGTCAACAACAACAACCGGGCACACGTTGCAGCAGCAACTCTCGATGGGGTAGTGGTGGGAAATGAAGACTACAGTGAGGCCTCGGCAGCGGCGGATGCAGAAGAAGAAGAAGAACAAGAAGAAGAAGATGATATTGTCGTCACAAGCAAAGGCCACAACTCAAGACCATCACCACGAGTGCAGCAGACCTTAGATTCAGAAAGGATTGATGTGGAGGGAGGTCTGTGTGGAAGTTTGAAGGAGCAGAGTTGCGAGAGTGGAGTGGAAGAATTCCCAGTTCATCAGAAGAATCCAGAATTTCCAATTCCTTTGTCTCCATTTGGGGGCGAGTCCGCCAAACAGATCGAGTATGCTAGAGCTATGGTTGCAGAGGCTGCAATGAAGGCGGGACCGGCAATCAGTAGGCAAGATGTGCTGTTCGAGGACGAATGGCTGCTTGTGGTGAACAAGCCGCGAGGCCTTTATTCTGAGCATGTCTTTGAGTCTGTTCTCTCCAATCTGATCCCCTCAGGTTCTTCCTCTCTTCTTCTACTTCTTCTTCTTCTTCTCTTCTCTGTCTTGTTTCTGAGCATGTCTTTGAATCTGTGTTCTCTCCAATATGAACCCCCTTAGGTTCTTCCTCTATTCTTCTTCTTCTCTCTGTGTGTTGTTTCTTGTGAGTTCTTGTGTGCCAGCAAGGATTGGCCTGTGAAAACAATCAGAACAGGAAGATTTGACCTAAGTGGTGGCTGTGATCTATCTCTTCAGATACAGCCAACAACAGTCAACACCATTTACATCTTGCAAATCGTTTGGACCGGGATACCAGTGGAGTGATGGTGATCACCAAATGCAAAGAAGCAGCAGCCAAGCTTACACGAGCCTTTACAGATCGTAAGGTGCACAAGACCTATCTAGCAATGTGTGCTGCATCACAGCCTTCATGGAACAGAGTTAGGATTGAGTCTGGTCATGGACGCTCAAGATATGGTGCATGGCGAGTGTATTCCAAAAGTGATGTAGGTAGGATTCTACCTGGAGGTTCCATGGTGCGTGACATGATTACTCAACTTGAACTCATTGAATTATCCAAACTGCATGAACAGAAACAAGAATCACAAGCACTGCTGACTACACCAGCTGCTGATAGTGCAATGTTGATTGTAGCAACGTCAGAAGTTGATGTGCTTGTCAGAAGTGAAGAGAAAAGATGTTTTCCTCCAGAGGAAGACGAGACTGTGACTGTATTACGAGCATTTCCAGAAACTGGAAGAACACACCAAATACGCTTGCACTGTCAATACCTTGGCCTTCCATTGTGTGGTGATGTCAAGTATGGCGGGCCTCAAACTTGGAAGGGCATAAACTATGATTCTCATGTATTGCATGCAGAGAGCATTACCTTCTCTCATCCCATTACTTTTGAAACACTTCGTATTTGTGCTCCTTGCCCTTGTTGGGCAGCTGATTTAGGCATACGTCCATTCTTCCCCCAAACTTTAGTTTAAGAGTTATGGCCAACATAAGGATCAAGTTGCAGTTTAGAACTAAGGCATGGTAATGAAAGCTACAAGTCTTTGTATGCTATATAGGCATTGGGAAACATGTTTGTCTTCAACACCATGCACCCCATCTCGTATCCCTCTTTTAACCATGCCATGTTCTCTCTTTCATTTCTTGCTCTTTTCCACATGCACTTTTTATGCTTGAAACATGATCAGGGGCTGAATATAAGCCCCCCTGATGATGTAACTAGAGTGCAATAAGCTGAATTGTCAAGGAGGCTGAAGTAATCTCAAGCTCGACCAAATTCTCATAACACAGTCTTCAAATAACTGGTCGAGAACTGCCAGTTAACCAGCTGGTGTGTCAAACTCAATAACCGAGCAACACTGGTCAAGACCGTAACACCATCCACTGGTATAAGATTACTTGGGCTCTGTGATTCTCTGCACTACCAGTGATGATAAAATGATGTGAAAATTGAGATGGATTAAGATTCAATTGAATTGAATTCCGATTCAATAGAAGAGAAATGAGATGCAAATTGGTGCAGAAGGTATTCAAAATCTGTTGGTTACTTTATCATGAGTGACTATGAAGTTGGAAAAAACAAATCAGCTGTGTAAAGACACATCTGAAAAGACACCTTTCCATTACACAGGTAATCAAGCAAGCCATGTCATAAGATCTTTGGTAGTAGAATTTTGTTTTCTTGGTTGCTCTTCACTCTTTTTGGAGCTTTAGTATCCTCATTTGATGAATGGGCATAGCCTTCTCATCTAATTGAAGTGGCCAATCTGGCCTGCCAGTTTTACTGGCAACATTTGCCAGAATGATTCCAATCTTTAAGCATCCCAAATGATGGACAGCAAACAGTTCTCCTGATTCCCCTTACTGACCCTCTCACAACACTGCATGGTCCACTCTACCTGCTCTGTGAGTCCAAGACAACTATCAACTTTTCAAGGTACCAAAAAAAATGTCTACACCAGGTAAGAAACATTTGTTGCCACTATGTAAGTAAAAATTGGCAGCAATCAAACTTTTGGCCCACAGATTCAACCTCAATGAAAGTGGAAAAACTCAGTACAGAGCCTTAGTGAGACAGATAGTCTGGTTCCACATTCCGTACTCACCCATAGCTTCTCATTTCAAGTGTGTGAGTTGGTCTTTTTACTTCAAACCTCTTTAAAACAGACAAGAACAATATCTTTATGTGTGATCAGGGTCATGAACTCCTACAAAACCCAGATGATACCCAAATAAAGGAAAACCATTTCCAAATCATCATGAGTAGAGTAAACCCCACAATTGCAAGTATGTTCATAACCAGGTTAGACCTCCAGGAGTAGAACAGATCTCACATTTTGACATGTATTTGCTCACCAGATGAGACCATACTTCCGGGTTGAAACCATACAACTAAGCTCAAGTTCACAACATGGGATCTACTCTTCCCAATGAACTAGACAGTGAAAATCACAGTTAGCTGAATCTCAGAGCTTGGAGGTAGGCTTTGCTGGCTTGGAAGAGCGGCCAGCAATGAAGTCTTGCATTGCAGCAAAATCTTCTGGCTTCATTCCAGCATAATACTCGTATGCCCGTTCCTGCAAAGAAGAAAATCAATCATCCCGCCCTTAGCACAAAAGGTATTGATGCACTAGGTGGCACTGCAGCATCCACAAGCTCTTCCAAGGTAGTTTAGACAACAACTCAATTTTGGCTTCCCAGTGTCTGGAATGTTGTCAGACATTTGTTGCTACTGATGACTTGACAGCTCCCATTCAGAATCAAGAGACCCCATGGTTGGATAACTGGAAATTTTTTGGTAATGCTAACCTATAGAAAATCGGGTAAAATGTTGTTAAGTTATGGGAGTGCTGCAAACATGATCAGATCCCAGAGGTTCATAGGTCAAGCCATAGCAAATGAGAAAAATGAAGTTGCTGCCTTATGCACTTGTATCTACAGGGGCTTGATTGGTCATATGATCCTAAATGGTGATCAGGCTACATACCTTCTCAAGCTTAAGGGCCTCTCCAAAAGGAAGTCTAAAACCATCGTTGATGATAGCCTTGTATTTCAATGTCATTCTTTCCTGATTCTTAAGAATGGCTTTGGCAATTGCCTTGGCTGTATCCAACAACTCAGTGGGGTTAACCACTCGAGTCACCAGACCCCATTTCTCTGCAGTCTGTGCATCTACAGGCTCAGCTGTTAATGACACTTGCCTGGCCCTATATGGGCCTATTACACGAGATAGCTTTTGTGACAACCCCCATGATGGAAATATACCAAACCTGCACCAGTGACAGAATTGAAATGAATCTTGAGCAAATAGTGCATGTACATTCCAAAGATAGCCCACTATTAACTACTGTGGTCTAGATTGAAAACGCACTTAGCATGTGTATCGATGAACTTGGCAGTGGTACTTGCAACAAGGATATCACAGGTTAGTGCAATCTCAAATCCCGCTGTAATGCAAAGTCCGTTGATGGCACCAATGATGGGTTTCCTACATCGCTCCATTTGTGCAACTGTATCCTTATCTTGATTTTTCACATCACCCTTGAAGACTGCTGTTGCTGCTGTCAGATCCTGCCATCATCAACCATATTGTGGTGAAATTCTCCATCTTCTGTTGAAGTACTTGCCAATTCATCCCATGGTTCAATCAGCACCCCCACAAAACCCTGACAAATTCATGCTCTATTTTGAACATATCAAAATCAAAGTATACAGGTTTCTCGCAATCAAATCAATTTCAAGAATGAAAAGCATGCTTATTTTATGTCCAGGTGCAAGCTCTCTCCTTGAAAAATTCAGCCAACCAAAATAGTGTCCTGAGGTAATGAACCAATCTCACATACCTCAACCTAATAATGCAACTCTTACATGAGAATTTGGGTGAGAAAGAAGAATCCACAATGACAGGATGTGCAGACAAACTTGGAAGCTATTTTCAACCCTAAAAGTTTCAGTGAAATTGAAAACAAGAGTGCTGGGAGAGAACCACTCCAGCCGAAAAGGCTCGCCCTGCTCCTGTGAGAATTATGACTTTGACGGCAGGCCTCTGATCCAATTCCTGGAAAAGCTCCGCCAGCCTGGTGAGCATATCCCTGGTGAGGGCATTGAGAGCTTTCGGTCTGTTGAAAGTGATAATGGCAATTCCACTGCTGCCTACTTCAAGCTGTATTTGATTCTCAGCCTCTTCTGCCATGACATCGACAAACTGGTTCTCCCTCTCTGCATCACCAGTTCAAATCCCTCCTTATCAGACATCCCAATTCCCAACTTTCTGATCGCCTCTCGTTCATGGACTACAGCAAAAACCCAGAGAGCACACAGAAACAAAATTCCACAATAATCCAAAAGTCTAAAACTCTCTAGTTTACCCCCCAAAGTTCAAACCAACTGCCCTATTGTCAAAGTTGAAGTATGTGAGACTGGTCCCACAGAATTACCAGATCTCTTCGCAATCCGGCTTCTTACCGACCAAATTCACAGAAACCGAAGTTCTCTTTTCTTCTGCTAAGAGAGATGCTAAGCACAGGCTGCTTGAAGGATCTGCAAATGCTTCCTGATGATTCCCCTAATTGGGTGTCACTCGCATCTCATCTCGCATCACCCAAAACACTTCCAAAACACACTTACTAGACTCTCCTTGTTCTGCAGTCGTCGCGAGCGAGCGACACAAACAAGCAAACGGTGATGGCATCCGATCGCCATCGCTCCGAAGGCGCCGCGGTCGCCGGTCATTCTTTCTTCACCTCCATCTGTCTGTCTCATTTCAAAACAAATGATTCCGTGCGGAATTGTCCAGGTGATGAAGCTCGGAATTGTCAAGGTGACGACCACTATTATGTATTGGACTCTGTAACTGTTTCACTTAAACCAGTTCCGATTATAATCGTCACTGGGATTATACGTATTCAGTCGTCTTCTTCTTCTTGCTTTCTTCTTCACGAGTGTTAGCATTCTATGGTAACGAACGGGCTTTGGGGGGAATTTTTTGTGGGATTTCAACGATGGCGGAGGCAGGGGGCGCATTTGTGACTCGTTCCTTTGAGAAATTGTTGAAGGATGCACCCGGGAGAAGATACGCCCACTTACACCTCGCTCTCAAGGCTTATCTAGGTTTGTCGTGCCAAAACACTCAACCCGCTGTAATGCAAAACTCGGCCCCCCTTTTTTGTATTTTTCCTTCACATTCCTTACTCACGTTTTGTTACAAATTGGCTGTTTCGTGGTTTTTTTGTGCCCAATTTCCCCTCAAGTATGAATCGTGGAGGCGAAAATTCTAATGGCATGTGTGTGTGTTTTTTTTCCTTCCCCTCTTCTGACGTACAAATTTTCCTTTTAGTGGTTGTGCTGAAAGGTAAATGAATGGAAATCGAAGCTTTTCATGTAATGGCGTGCGTGTGTGTGCATTTGGTTATTTCTGAAAAGCCGGAGGAAACAAAACCCGGAGATTTTAGTTTTTGTCGTCCATTTCGTTCTTTTCAGAAATGGGAAGGAGATGAGTTCATAGCCTCATGAGATGCGGAATTGCAGCAAATCTGATGACGTCCAAGTTACAGATTTTGTTGGCTCTGCCCTTGATTCAGGGTAGAGACATTGTGATGCATCCAGAAACGGGCCAAAGTTTGGTATCCCTACATACATTCTAGGGTCATGTGGAGTCCACTATAGAAACAATTCCAGCACATCTGAAGCATCCACTTGGGGCTGCACCATGCTAACTACCATGTGTTTTCAATGTAGGATGTTGAGTATTTACCATCTTTATGGATGTCATTTAAAGGGCAGAGTCATTATGTGATGAGCCGCTTGTTTGTGGTGACATAACCAGTAATTGATATAGATCAGAACCCACCCAATTTTCGCAGCTGGGAGATTGGTCAATGAATCAGGGATATTCAGCAGATTCCAAATGTGCCATTACCTAGAGCTGTGTAAAATAAGTACATTACGGTTTCTTAAAAGGAAGGGTGCCTTGCTAGTTTTGTCAGATTCAAAACTCTGGCATGGAAAAACAACTGCTGTACATAATGCATTTATTTGAATGCAGCTCTGAAATTGAAGGGATTTGCCTCCTAAGTGCCAACAATTATAACAGTTTGAAGATGGTGATGCATTATTGTACATTCTGCCATTGTGGTGACATCAGTAGTTGAACAGCTCTTTTGGCTGTTAATCTCTTTTAGAACAACCTGAGTATGTTGTGATCAGTTCTAGAGTCCTGATTGTCTATACAGCAAAAGCTCCGCATTCATACACACACAAGATTTTTGTACCCTTGTGAACTTATTAGTCTTTTGTGCCTTTGAAATATGCAGATCGCAAAGACATTGTCCCTCAAAATGAGGATGACACAGTCTGGGACAAAGTGTATGCCTACCTTGCTTTTGTACTCTTTCTTCTGATAACAACCACGTGATGTTATTCCTTGCTAGAACTCAACAGGCATCGTTGTTGTGGTAATAATTAGCACCACCATTAAAAGACCATCATGCCTGCAGTAAACCAAGTATGACAAAGTGTTGATTATATCATCTCATGTCAACAATGCTGATTGTTGCAATATTTTATTTATTTTTTCAAAGATCGGCAGAACAAGACAATTCACTTGCTGGTGAACCATCCATTTTGAATGAATTGGAAATGTATTACAACCCAGCAATGGAGCATGTAACAGCTGCAACAATGGCAGCAGCCACAATGGCAGAGGCTGGGAATTCATTGCAAGGCTTTGAAGCAGATCTGGTACTGCTTCCCTTACGTCTTGCCTTTGAGACCAAAGAGCCCAAACTTGTTGAAACAGCTCTTGACTGTTTGCATGTGAGTCTCAGCCCCAACCTGATCTGTCTTTAAGTCATTTACCAGTTTCCTTATCATCTTTGATTGATGTTACACCAGTTTTTGCAACTGTGTTCAAGATATCCTGTTGTCTCTTTTAGCGGTTCAGAATGCAGTTTTTCATTCTAAACTTCCCTTGATAAAGAATTTGGCCAGCTTGGCAGAAACTTATATCCTATGGACATCTTGAGGGAGAAGCTGGAATTGAAGGGGGTAAAAATTCAGTCACAGCTACTCAAATATTTAACATGGTTTGTGCATCATTTGCTGATGATGCAACAGCCACTGACAGGTATCAAGGCTCTACACCTCACTTGTAGCTATCTTCCCTAAAATTCAGAATTTGTAAGTGTTGTGGTGTTTGCTTATGGTGGAACCCTAATTGAGTCCAGACACATAATTATCAGCTGCCAACATTGGATTACCATCTGTTTTTGTTGGGGTACTACCTATATCCCTGGTGTGATTGTTCTCTGTGGCCATTTGGATTTATGGACATCATGTTTTTTGGTCATTGCAGTGTAGTGTTGCAACTGATTAAGGTGCTTCTAACGGCAGTTGCATCCCCTTCTTTTCATGGTAACTTTTCAGGCCATCTTCCTTTCTTTTGCAGTACCCCAGATCTGTACTTCATAATTAGCAAGTAGTCTAAGCTGACTGGAGTATGAGGTCACGCCAACTTTTGAGGGTACAACCTGATTGACATTACTATCACATATCCATGTATGTCCCCTCATATTTTGAGACCAAGAACTGCATTGCTTTGATGCAAACAAAGCATTTCAAAGCAAAGCCCCACAAATCTAAATCTCAAAATCTTAGAGTACTGTTAGTATACAAGAAATTAAAAGACCAATTTAGATGTTTAGAGATCATCTTGCCCTGTTCTCTTCTCCTTACTTGAGTATGTAGAGATTCGCACCTACGCTAATTCAATCTACTATCTATTTTGACAGCATGTGAACTAGCAATGTGATTGTCACAATTGTGATCATAAGTTCATTAAGAGCAGTTTGACCTAACCTGGTGTTTATTAGCAGAGTTGCAGATAACTCTGCTGTGTTTTTTGCTTATTGATTGCAGTTCATGGAGAGTGTTTGTTAACTGCAGTGCGGACATGCTACAACATTGTGCTCAGCAGGTAGTAAATGACCCTCCTACTGATAAGCAGTGAGACCAATTGTCTAACTTTTCACTATGGGTTAGGTTTGGACTAACCATTAGTGCCCAACTGCCTTGTCCTTGATTATAATTGAATCTTTTTCCTTTCTGATGTTTGACGGTGTTCTTTAGGGGATACTTCTCTGTTGACCTGAAGACACACCTAAAGGACTCTTTTTTTCCTTCAAGGTCAGTTGAAGGATGTCAAGTTACCATAACACTTGAGAATCATTTGGTTTTGTCGGGTTCTGAATTCCACTTTTTGGGATGGCAATATTGTAGCAAAAGTACAGTGAACCAAGCAACAGCCAAGGCCACATTAACACAGATTATTAACATTGTCTACAAGCGATTCGAATTGGATGTGGAGGTGAAATTTTTTCTTATTTTTGCAGCCTGAGTGATGAAAATTTATCATTTCCTTTATCCTTGGTTCCAAGTCACACAATTGCTGTATTCAAGTGGAAGGAAAAGAGACCTTGTTCATTCACAGTATACCGTGTGCATGGTTCCTATTCATGAGAGCATTAACTAGCCTGAATTTTTTTTTTGTGGATATGTAGAGATGGGGGGCCCAGAACTTAGTCATTTCAGAAACTGCTGAAGTCTCAGACTTGTCACCCAACAGAGTCTCTGTTGAGGAACTTGAGCACCTAGCTGGGCACTCAGATATAAAGGTCTGTTGATCCCTCCCACTCTTGAGGAGTAGGTGAAGAACCCTCCCCCTCCTATGCCTTGTGATCTACACATGTTTTTAGTTCATGATTGTGTTCACCTTGTACTTTACAATGGGTAAAGCCCATGGGTGGCACGGTGTTCTGAAAATGCAGAGCTGGACTTGGTTATTGCCTTGTCCTAGGCCCCTTATTTTGGGAATGCCCCACCCTAGGACTTTACCCTACACATCCTACCATAGAGCTTTACAGTCAAGCTGGCAACTATCTAATAAGTATAGGGAGCTTTGGAACTAGTTGCATGACATTACAAAGGCTCTTTGTTAAAATCCAAAAGCCTCCTAAATTGTGGAGTTTTCTTATCTGATAATAGGTTTTTGGGCTGACCACTCAGAGGAGCATAAATACACACAATGAACAACTTTTCTTACTGTAGTTCATGATACAGTGCAATTTCTATTGGGAAATTGCTGCAGGGTTTTGAGGCTGCCCTGAATAAAGTTGTTCATTCCAAGAACAGCAGCCTAAAGAGCAGCCAGTATGCTGCTACAAAGCAGAGTTCACTGTTCACCTCAATTTGCACCTCCTAGATCAAGTCTAATACACTAAATGCTGAGTGCTGTTTTATCTAGTGTAAAGACTTTATTCTAGGACTGGAAAATTCTTTAACCACAAATGTGGAGCACTCTGGCTCGCTCCATTGCTGTAACTTGTGTACCCTGCCTGCCCATGTAGTCTTTTGAACCAGCCAACCATTCCAGTCAGGTTGTCCTGGTTGATTCTGTTGTTGGTGCAGAGGGACAGATATGAAGCTAACTATTGGTCAAAGAGATGCACTACTTGTCCTACGTACCATCTGCAAGGTAAATCACCTAATTGCAATCAATACCAATAGTGGGTAATTGCTTGTATTGAGCCCATGGAAGTCACTTTGCACAATTCAGCTCTGGGATTCCAGCTTCCTTCTAAAGTGTGCTTCTATGTGTTTTTTCCAATTGTAGATGTCCATGAAAGATGAGACGGATGAACTTGTTATCAAGAGAAAGTGTCTATCACTTGAGTTGTTGCAGGTAAAGACATGTTCCAGTAGTTAGATACTTGTTCAAATTGCATTTTGTTAGTAGTATTGTGTGTCATAGTTTCATGTGTCTTATCTGCCTACACATTGTCTGTCTGTCATGTTACAGTCAAAGTATGTTGTGGAGTCTTCTCTGTGATTTCATAGACATGTTTTTCAGTGGCTTTAGTGGACGTAATTACTGCATCCAAGTGCTCACCAGTGGGTCCTTAAAGTTTATGTTCAGGATGCAGGAGGTCCCAACCACTACCCTCTATGTCATGGCAGCTTGTCACTGCTCTTCATGATGTGAGTGATGGTCTGACACTTTGTGAGTGACACTCATAAGGCTATGATCACATGCATTGTCTTGTTACCCATTTTGTTGTGGAGTGTCCTCTGCAATTTTGTAGACACACTTGCAGACTTCCTGCACCATGGTTTGGATCAACACTAGTAAGTATAGTAGCATGATCTGTTGTACAACACAACCAATCAATGTTCAGTATGGACATGTTATAGAGTTATTATGATAACCATCAGCTTTGCCTAGTAAACCATTATCAAAGAAGTGAGTTTATCTGAGTCACAGAATAAAAGGTGGTGAACCTTCCTTAATGCAATTGAACATTGATCATTCTTTTTCCTATGCTGTGTTTGGTTGCCACAGGATTTACTTGCAAGCATTAGTGTTGAAGTCACAGTCAACTACACCTTCATTGACTCTGTGAAAGCACATTTGTGTTATGCACTACTCAGGGCATCTGTTTCTCAATCACCTTCAGTATTCCAGGTTCTCTTTGTCCAGCAACCTTAGAGCTAGCTACATGTCTGATAATCAAAACTCACAAGAGTACACAAGTGTATCCATTTACTAATCTGTTACAGGGAATTTACACATAGCATGAAAATCATTGCACGCCTCAAGATCCCATAGGGTTTAGGGGGCTGGTGAAGGGTTAAGTCCACACGTGTAGAATGTCAATTTGGTTACTGTATCGATATTGGTTTTACAACTACTGCAGTCGATGGTATATTCCCAGGAGAAACTATCTGTTTTGCCAAAAGAAAGAAAATGGTAGCACATGATGATTCTTCTTCTTGCAGGTTGGCTTTATGACTACTTATGCTCAACTCACTCTGCAGTGTTTCTTTCTGTTGCAGCTTGTGGTGAATGTATTTGGAGTTTTATTACAGCGTTTCAGAGAGAGCCTTAAGGTTAGTCTAGTATTGATGTGGACATCTATATGCATTACTATCAAATGATCAACTCAACATACTTTCAATCTGCTGGAACCTTCAAAAATCTCAGCAGCTGGTGTGTTCTCATTGTTGCATTTCTTCCCATTTCTTTTGGTTATTTCCACTCCATGATTGTGACTTGGGATGTTAATGGAAATTGGTACCTCTGCAGCCAGAAATTGGAGTATTTTTCTCCTTGATTGTGTTGCAATCTTTGGACAATGTGGAAAATCCTCTCATTCACAGCCCACCAGTTCTTAAGTGAGTGTTTTTTTTTCCCCCTCATATTACCCTATTCTTACACTATATCAGGTTTCATTGGGTCATACAATAAGAGCGTACAAACTGACACACAAGTCCTTGAACAATAGACAAAAAAATCAAAAAATGGAAGAAGCTTTATTTGAACATCATTTAAATTGCATTGTACTTTGATGAAGCAGTGGTGGTACCACTTTTGCATGGCTAGACATTAGTCTTTCATTCATCAATGATAATTTCCCTACTGTAGAATGCTGGAGATGGTGTGCAATGATGCTCAACTTCTTGTTGACATTTTTGTGAACTACGATTGTGATTTGGAGGCCACCAACTTATTTGAGCATATGGTTAGAATTCTCATCTGAATCTTGACTGCAAGTGATGGCAAGGAAACTGATTTCTACCAAGCATTTTGTGTCTGAAATAAAACACTACCTAAGACCAAGATTTTAGTAAAGGAAATGGATGCATCAATCATGAGCACTAGATATTTTGTCATCTCAAAGCAACTTCATGGTAGAACTCTTCGGAAAATTTTATCAAGGCTTTAAACTATCCTGATTGGTTGTCTGATGAAGATAAACTCCTTATCACGATTGGCACAAGGAGCTTTGAGTGTTGAGCCCAATGGCTTACTCATTGCGCAGTATGGTTATTTGAAGTCATCCTCATTACAAGTGAGCAATTTCCTTTGTGTCCTTTGTCAGTCATGCACACCTTCACTTGATATGCTTATTACATTTGTCCTATGAACCCCTGAAAAGGAGGTTTAAGTGTTGTTCATTTGCTTGCAACAGGAACTGAAAATCACATGACATATCAACAGGATAAGAATGCTGACATAAACAAAAATGGGATGTCAGTGTCTTGTGAGTGTATTGCAGTCACTTGAAGCATGGACCTCAAAAGAGGGATTGGTAGCAGATCAGGCAGATCAAGTTCCTTTTGCAGATGAGGAGGAAGAAGCTTCAAATGGGCCTGTTACTGAAGGGGCTAATAACTCTGAGGCTAAAGATGAGACCAAGGTTAATACACAAGCTGAAGATTTTGAGAAAGCAAAAGCTCACAAGCTCTCCATGGAGACTGCAGTTGTTCAGGTTTCCAATCTTTCTTGAATGGTTGAAGAATGTATCAATTGGGTCATTATATTGTTCCATTTCTATTGAAACAACAGAGAGTTGCTTCACCTAGTAGTGCTCATTTTGCTCTTGATTGTTCAACCAAAAGCAAATTTCCATTTAAGATAGAACTTCAAAACCCTTAAGGTGTTTTACATATGCAGGTAATAGTGTCACTTGTAAACCAATGGGTTTTTCTTTTTTTTTGGCCTCAGTTCAACCGAAAGCCAGCCAAGGGGATAGAATTTTTACTGGCTGAGAAACTACTTCCTCCTGAACCACAAGCAATTGCTCAATTTCTTCATGATACTCCTGGCTTGAATAAAGTGAGTGTGGACCCCATTATACTTTGCATGCTGTAGAAAAGATGGCTTAGGATTTTGATGGTTATACTGCTAGCAACTTCTGGCATAGAAGGAAAAGCATCAGATTGAGAGCACATCTGTTTGACTGAGAATAAATCAATTGGAGTAGTGTAGTTCAGAAAAGTCAAAGCTTTTGTCACTTATTTTCTCCAACATAGTTTAAATTGGTTTGAGAATTGGTAAAGAGAATCGTGTTGTACAGCTGATCTAATTTGCAGTCTTTGCCTGATCATTGTCATAAAACCTCAAGTCCATATGGTAGCTATAATTGATGAGTAGGAGTAAATTAAGCCTTATCCATTATGTAAGTGAGGCTGTGCAACATTATGAAACAGTGTGCTTCAAGGTCCACTAAGTCAGCTTCTGAGTGTTGTTACTTGCGGGTGCCTCTTTTACAGAAGCAATTAGGGGATTATCTAGGACAAATTGATGAATTTCCACTTGCCATAATGCATGCTTATGTGGATGCAATGAAATTCAAAGGCATGAAATTTGACCATGCTCTTCGCTTGTTTCTCAACGGCTTCCGCCTTCCTGGAGAAGCCCAAAAGATTGACCGTCTTATGGAAAAATTCGCAGAACGGTACATTGCTCTCTGCCCAGTTATGTCTTCAACACTTGTCAATTCAATAATGTGTTGTTGGCTGTTGATCAGCAAATACAGGTCTCTTACAATTTCTCCATTCATGTTTGCAATGGTGTCTGCATCCAATGAGGTAAGTGTAGGATAATTCTGATATGCTGAAGTACTCTTTCAAGACACTGTATAATCAGGTGCCCAGAGATTGCAAAGCTAGTTTTTTGATGTTGTGTTTTTGGTGCATCCATCCATCTTTTGAAATGTTTAAATGTGGAAGTCCAATTATTTTGGAATTGACTGAGAGTTTGAAGCAGCACACAGGTATTGTCGAGACAATGCTGGAGTATTTGGGAATGCAGATATGGCATATGTACTTGCATATGCTGTCATCATGCTTAACACCGATGCTCATAATCCATTGGTTTGGCCAAAAATGAGTAAAACTGAGTTTTTGCACATTAATTTGTCAACTGGTGATGACAACCATGTGCCTCAGGTTTCTCTTTTTGCACTGTATAGTATGAATCAGGACTCTCAACTCTGACTTGTAAAAAATTGTTTTTAAGATTTGAATTCTACCTCTCAGTTTTTATTGATGCAGTATTTCACCCATGATGACCATGGGAACTGAAGCTGTAAACCTGAAAGACTTGATGTCCACACACACAAAATGCCTTGACAGAAGAGAGTGTGCCCTTCTTATACCAGGCACTTTTGGAGGAGATTTATGACTCAATAGTAAAGGAGGAGATAAAACTGAAGGATGAGGATCCAACATTATTACGTAAGGGAAAACCGGAAGAAAAAAATGCACTACTTGATGCTCTAAATGTTTTTAACTTGGGGAGATCAGCTTTACAGAAGGCAGAAGATGCTGCCAAAAGGGAGAGTGAGGAAATAGTCCGACAAACACAAGCGTTATTCAGAAAGGCTGATGTGAAAAGAGGTGTATTTCATAAGGCTGAACACATTGAACTTGCTAGGCCAATGCTTGAGGCTGTTGGATGGCCTTTACTTGCAGCTTTTTCTGTCACCATGGAAAACCATGATGGAAGATTTGAGGTACTATTAGCAATGGAAGGTGTCCGCTTGGGTATTCACCTTACAAATGCACTTGGCATGCAAACTCTCCGTTATGCTTTTTTGACATCACTTATTCGGTAAGTTTTGTAGATCTCCTTCTATCAACTTTCAAAGTTTGTCAAAGTGTGTGGTGATGACAAAACACTCCTCCTACTTCTTCATTTTAGGAAAATCTTACAAAAATTGTTCCTATCCCATGTTCATGGTGCAGATTTACATCTTTGCATTCACCAAATGAGATGCAGGCCAAAAATGTGGAGGCTCTGAAATCACTTCTAGTGATATGCCAGAGTGAGCCGCAAGCCTTACAAAATACATGGAATGCTGTACTGGAATGTATATCCAGGCTTGAATATATCACATCAAATCCCATCTATGCAGCCACCATATTCCAGGGTGCTTACCAAGCAAGAAGTGGGCTTATCTTGGCATTGTTTGAACTTGCTGGTAAACCTACAGAGCAAGTATTTGTGAATAGCATAAGATTGCCAAGTGACATAATTGTTGAATTTTTTTCTGCTTTGTGTGGCGTATCAACTGAAGAGTTGAACCAAATACCTGCTCGTGTTTTTAGCTTGACCAAGCTGGTGGAAATCAGTTACTATAACATGTCCCGTATCCGTATGGTAAGTCTTTTGGCCTGATTATTGTGCAATTTTTGCATAAGAACACTATTTGTAGTTCCTTTTTCAGATTGGTGACATCTGAAACAATAAATTTTTGTTGTCTTTCCCTTCCTTCGTATGTCAACAAGGTTTGTGCCTAGAAGCGTCAAATGACATGTGTAACTATTGGGCTGAGTGTTTGACAAACGAAATATGGAATTGTATATGTTGTGGGCGGTGGCATTAGGTATGGGCCAAAATATGGGGTGTTGTAGCAGTCCTCTTTGTGGAAGCAGGGATCCACAGGGATGAGAAAATTGCAATGTATGCAATTGATTCACTACGACAGTTGGCCATCAAATATCTGGAGCGTGCGGAACTGGCGAATTTCAAGTTCCAGAATGACATTTTGAAGCCATTTGTGTTCATTATGCAAAGTAGTAAAAGTCCAAGAACACGTGCTTTGATTGTGGACTGCATTATCCAGGTGGGTGGTGGAAGACAGTAAGCACTCAGATTGTGGAAAAAACATATGTAGTACATGTCATGCATATGTGAATCACTTTTCAGTATGTTTTCCTGAAGAAATAGATTGTTGGTTTACTCTAGGTCATTTTACACTGAGCAACAACCCTTGGTTGTTGTGGAGATGTTCAGATGATCAAATCAAAAGTGGGGAGTATAAAGTCAGGATGGAAAAGTGTGTTCATGGTATTTACGACAGCTGCTTTCGATGATGATCATCATATTTCAGTTATCGCCTTTGAAAATGTTGAGCAAGGTAAAGAAGCTTTTTGACAAATCTAGTATAGCATCATCTGGCCCAATGCTTGCGTCATTGTACCTGCAGATAAGTCAAATCCCTGAATCTGTTGAATTCAAACTAGAGTCTTGATTTTAACCTGGGAAAGTGAAAATTTGAGGATGCTTTATGGGTATTTATACTTGATGCTTGGTGCTTCAAGCATCCTGTACATCCGAGAACATGTGTGTTGCTTGATGGATTTGACATTCATGGTAGGGAGGGAGCAGTAAAACTTACCTGATGGGTTTGTCATGCACAGTCATATTGGAGCATTTTGATCAGGTGCTAGGAGATTGTTTCATGGACTGTGTTAGTTGCTTGATTGCTTTTGCAAGCAACAAGAGCCATAGCAGCTCCCGTACAAGCTTAAAGTCAATTGCCCTCCTCAGAATTTGTGAGGATCGTCTTGCTGAGGTAATAATTCCATATCTCATTCAACAACTGAATAAGCCAGGAAAGGAAAAATGGGGTTGGTATGAGTGCTTATAAAAGTATCATCACCACATTGGAGATGTGGAAATGGATTTCCTGTTGTGAGTGTAAAAGAGGTTGAGAATTTCAGAATGGAATTGTTGTAAATGCTGCAGAACTAGAGTGAAGTAATATTGGAACTTAGCATGAAAGCAGATGATTATACCTTGCATGAAGATGATGATGATGATGATGATCATGGCTTGAGTTGATTGGATAGCAAGTTGGGGGGATTGCAGGGTCGTATACCTGGGGGCATGTCAAGAGTAGTAGACATACAGAAGGGTAGGGATTTGGAGGTTGCAGAATTCTATTGGTTCCCAATGTTAGTTGGCCTTTCAGAGCTCACCTCAGATCCCAGGACTGAGGTCCGCAACTGTGCTCTCGAGGTTCTGTTTGACCTTCTACAAGAGCGGGGACATAATTTTTCAGTCCCATTTTGGGACACGATTTTCCACCGCATCTTGTTCCCAATGTTTGAACATGTGTGGCATGATGGCAAGCTCAATGGTGGTGAAAACGTTGAAACCAATGCATGGCAGCGCAATACATGTATTCATTCACTTCAACTGCTCTCTGACCTCTTCACCAAGTATTTTAGGGTACTTTCAGAAAACCTTTGGACCAGCCTGCTGTTTATGATTGTTGTTGCTTACTGAATGATTTTTCACACAAGAAAGACATCAGGGTCAGATGGATTTCAAGAGTTCAAAGATGTGTGGTGTTGATTGGTCATAGCATCAGGATCTGTCATGTCTTGGGAGCATGTTAAACATAATATAGTGAGACTTAAGCAAGCCCTGTTTTTCATGATATACAGAGAGTGTCACCTCTGCTACCTGCCTTATTAGGCTTGCTATTGGGCTGTGCGACCCAACCAGATCAAACTCTAGCTTCTATTGCAATTGGGGCATTAGTTCATCTAACTGAAGGTGGTGGGCACCACTTTGATATCAGGGACTGGACAATTTTGTTGCAGAAAATTCAGTAATCCTACTAAACCAGTTGACCATAATTGCCCTGACCAACTCTGATTTACACAAAATATGTGATGCTCCTTCAGTCTATTGCAAACCAACCCAAGAAATGATCAAGTCGGAGTTTCATTTTTTTGGTGTAAGATTGGGGGGGCTTTTGGCTTTCAAAACAGGGATGCATGTTTTACCATTCAGCCATCGGAGCTGATGGATCCAGAATTCAATTCCAAATTTGGATCAGGTTATGAGTCAGATCTTAAGACATCTGGCACCTTGACACCGGCCAGTGATACTGTACAAGGCGACAGAATGCCAATCAAGTTTCATGAGTTCAGTGGATACAAGAGTCTAGAAGTGTACAACAATGGAGATATTGATGGAAAAATAAATGAGAATTTCAATTATGATGCACAAGGAGAGATTGGAATACTCGATAGATCAATGACCAGTTCCGAAAGTGACTTCCCTGATCTGTGACCGTATGTATATATATTCATACATTTTTTTGTGTGTGTAAGCCTTAGCGTGGGGGCATTCTCAACATAATGGGCCTCGGATGAGGTGGTAGCTGAGTCCAGTTCCGCATTTTGGGAATTTCCCCCATCTGTGGGGTTTAACCTAGAAGTCCACGGATGGGGGAAATTTATTATGCTTACACCGATAAGTAAGCATAATTTCCCTCCCACTCTTACAGAGTAGGCATAAGATCCCTCCTCTTCTCCAGGAGCGATATTCATGGATATAAGGTGCCATCCAAATACACTAGGAAATTTCTCTGAGTGCTTTACATTTCCTGAATTGTACTATTTAATCCTACTACTACCTGAAATTCAGTTCAGTTCATTCATCTGGGAGTTGTTCCCGGTATTATTCATATAGCCACATTGTACACATGATCAACAGGTTTGGGAGCAAATATCTCACCCACAACTACTGGATTCTTTCGAAGAGTCAGCTTTACTTTGATCGGAAATGCTCTCATGGACACACTCCTCTTGAAAAATGTCAACTTTAGCAGAGGGAATCAAACAGCAAATGCTCCTACCCTTGCTCAAGCTTCTAATGAGGTAATCCCATCACAAGTTTTCTTCATTCATATCCCTCCTCCAACTGGGTTGATAGGAACCTTCAGTCTAATTCAGGAGGAGATTGAGAAGTAGTAGCCAGGAGTTTGCAGCGCATTGCAGTACCCACAAATTGTGGTGGAATGTACACAACCTCATCTCAACTCGAAACAAACCTCCATAATTCTCAATCCTGGAAACAGATCCCGAAAAAAAACATTCCATACAGTGTGCTGCATACAAATGAGTGGTCTTGACTTGTAATCTGCAGGATATAGAAACTGGCTATGAGGAAACTGACTTGGATGACAGTGAAGACAACAATGTTTTCCTACAAAAACTGAGAGCAAAATGTGTAATTCAGCTCTTGCTATTGAGTGCTCTTGATAGTATTCAGGTTCAATTCTCTCTCTTTGCTTTCCAATTAGACAGCATAGGTCCCTTTTCTCAAGTGATTCCAAATATGCTTTTACCCTTCTTAAGCTCCCACACAACCAAGTAATCCTAACATGACCCAATGCACAATTAGAGGGAATGGGATCTTGCTGAAGCTAGGCTAGAATCAAGGCCAAAAGTCCATTCGGGACAGCTGAAACTCTTGAGGTCATTTACCATAGTAACAGATAATTGGACAAAAAACCAAAAGCACATACCCTAGCAAGAGGGATGAAGCTAGAGATTGATTTGTGATGGTAGAGAGTTTGGGTGCTCTTCTTGCAGGCACGTCATTGGCAGAGGTTACAACTGTCACATAAACAACTGCTTCTCAACACAGTCCTCTCACTAGTGGAGTTTTGTGCTTTGTATAATAAGAATTCAAACATTCACATGCGTATGCGAGAGATCTCAGGAGAGAGGTACCTTCTGGTTGGAAAAAATTACATCTCTTTCATATAGTCTTTTCCTGTGGTGGACAATGGTATGACACAAAACATAAGCAATCAAGAGCAACATTACATTGATGATGCTCCAGCTTAATTTGATGTTTTATTTGATGATGACTTTGTTGTTAAAACTTTGTATCATCACTCTCTGCAGGCCACCTCCGAATCTGCTGCGTTTAGAGATGGAAGGCACAAAGCTGTACTTGGCAATTCTGCTCCGATCATCAGCTGAAAGCGAAATCAAAGAGGAAAAACAAGAGAAGTGGAGTTTAGGGCCAAAAAGCATTGAGATGGTAATTAGAGAGGAGCAGAAGCTTAAGGTGGAAGCAGAGAGGAGACTAGTGGCATTTTATGTACAAATATTGGAGGAGGTGGTCTTATTACAACCCAAGCCCAGTGTAGCTGTTCCATTCAATACTCACAGATCCCTTGAAATGCGAGCTCCCATCACTGTCCTGGTACTTACAAAAAATCCCCAAATCTCTCTCTCTTTCAAAACCTGGAAGACCACAAGTGCTTATGGTTTTGCAAGACTCAGATGGAAGAGTGAATGCTATGTGACCTTGGCATTGTTGAAGATTTAATTTGCTTTCATTTGAGAATAGAGATCTGTTAGATCAGAGTACTTTTTGCACTGCCCATAATAGTCTCAGAGTAAGCACTAAAGAAAGAGAAAAGGATGATGACGGATGGCATTTCAGAGATGATTGTTTGCAACGTCTATAAAGTTGGGGTTGGGTAAATGAAGGTGTTGGTGACAATGGGTCGCATGGAGACACGGCTATTCAAGAAGCATCTGCCTCTATTTTATCCTTACTTCACCAAGCTGATTTCCAGTGATCAGGTATGTGTCCTTTGTCCTCATCATAGGACATATTTTCCAAACCAGGTTCGGGGATGGTCAGAATATAATGACAAGTGCAGCCAACTCCTATGTTCTGAATATTTACTCCTGAGAAGGGACCAATAGCATGATGTCACAGATTGGGATTGGGTGTTCTGTCCATTTTTGCATTGGTTACGTTGTTTAGAATGTGCTTAATAGCAGTGGTTATAGTCCTCAACACGTAGGAAAATCTCATTGTCCTTTTTGTTAGTGCATAGCTTGTTTAAGAAGATTGCCATGCAAAATGATAGAGGATTAGATTCAAGTTACAATATTTAAGAGACCACCATTCTTTTGGGTTCATAGTTTGAATTGATGTTTTTTAAGTGCATGGCAGTTAACAATTCGAAGAGCACTTGGAGATTTATTCAAAGCTCAAATTATGACACTTCTTCCTTGAACATCCAAATTCTATCATAGGTTTCAAATACCTAAATGTTGCACACAACACTCAATTGGCAAAGTATGATAATCATGCATCTTCTCTTCTTCATCTTATTCCTACGTGTGTAGCTGATTTGTCAGGTGTTACACAACTTGTGTTAGAAGCCGTTGGTAGAAGCTAATCATTTCTCTAGCACAGTATAGCCTTGATAACATCATGCTCAATTACAGTTCAAAACATTAGAATGTAGTTAGTGTTGAACAACACCAGAATGTTAGTCAACATGGCGTAGACCAAAGCAAAACCATTTCCTTTTGTTTTTCCATTATCTTTTGTAGAACTTTCATTGTTGCAAATGATTTGGGTATCCATTTAGCTTTGATTCTTGCACTGTTTGCAAGTGAGTGTGTTTTTGAGTCACTGAAAAATGATATCTACTTTGGTAGTGTTGTAGCTAGGGCTCAAGATCCCATGAAATTTTAATTCATCTCGTATGAAGGAAACTAATGCAAATGAAAGCAAACTGAACCATGAGCTTTCACGCTATCATCACTATAATGCCAAATTTGTCAAAAATTACACATATGCACATATTGAAGCATTCATGGACCTTAATTACTTCACATGGATATTTGATTTGGGTTTGGTAGAACAAAGATGTTTTGCACAATTACACGCATAAACCACCCCATCCCATTCTTGCACATATTGCACCCATCATCGGGACAACCCATGTCAATTGCGGGGAGGGGGGTTATGTTATAGTAGCTTGAGGTGTACATCCTTACAACATAGTTTTGGTGTTCACAATCCCATAATTGAAGGTTTTATGAGTGTTAGAAAGAGACATGGTTCTATGCTAGATGTGGAAAAGAGGTTGTAGGAAGTGAGGGTGTTAAAACAATTTTCCATTGTAAAGATCCAATAGTTAACACATGCATGGATAAAATCCATTTGAGTTCCTAATTGTTTTAGTTTTGGATATGTTGCACAGATAAGACATTGAAAAATAGAGATAGGCCAAGCTTTGAAAATTAAATATGTTGATACTTTCCCAAGCTATCTATCCATATAGTTGAATTTTTTCTTATGGCATTACTTACATATAATTGGACTCAATCTTGTTTGTTTATCATTTTTTTCTATTTTTTTGCAACCATGCAGTTGATTGGAGGTTCTTGTTTCCTTGTGGCATTCAACATATATTTGGTCTTTGTTGTTAGTTTATGAAACATAACAAGTTCTTTGAAACTATTCGTAGCATCCACAAAACAATTGTTTTTTAAGTTCTTGGTGCTCAATTGGACAACATTAATTAAATATTTTGACTTGTTGCATGGTTTGTGTTGGACAAATGATACTACGTTGATTGTGAATGAACTTTCATCTTTAATGGAGTTGACATTTTTTGATTGTTTGTTTATTTACAAATGCAATGATGGCCATCAAATTAGTATTTAAATGAAATTTAGCAAATGGGAAGTATATCATTACATTGAAACAATTTGTAGTAATGGACAATGTATTTGATCAAAATATTAATTGCATTAAATATCCCTCTTCAAGTACACATGAAGAGGCACACATATGTGGTTTTTACAAGGTTTGACTTTTTGACTTTTTAATGGTTTCATTTCTTGTAAATTTTTCACATGACATAATAATGCAAAGCCTTTTTAAAAGGTATGAAAGTAAAGTGTTTTGTGGTATTTTGTATGTTTGACTTTAGGGATTGAAAGGTAGCTATGAATTGCCTATGATGTAGTATGTGATTTTTGTTCTTTCAAAGTTGACCACAATTTATCACTTTTACATGTAAACTTGTTATAATATATATTTTTGTATGTAAGTATTTAGGAATTTGTTATAAGTTGTGTCATGTTGGATATGTAAAAAAATGGTAATTTATAGCATTATTTTCATGTTAGCTATAAGGCCAAGTTTGATGGTTGGTAGGTTGTGTGTTTACATCAAATGTATCAAGCTGTGTGAAACACATTTATTATGATTAATGGGGTTTCTGTTCACCCAAATGTCCAAGGCTTTAAATCCCATCAAACTTTTTTATTATTTATTTTTATTTTTATTTTTTACAAATGAACCTTGAATATGATACAAGGAATGGTTTTTTTTGTAATTCCTTGTATTATATTCTACAAGGAATAACCTTATATCATTAAAAAATAATAATACAAGGAATTACAAAATGAATTGCACCAAGGTGAGGCTGAAAATTCATGTGTAACTATATTGTGTCCGTGTGTTGAGACTAACAATAGTGTTGTTGCCTCTACTTAAATCGAAGAAAATAATCCAACCACAGAAAGAATTGAGGTTTGATGTTTCAAATATTATTTTAAGGTTGTTTAAATGAATAAAGTCCTTCACTTTGATGGTGTGCTGAAAAATTTTAATCAACATAAAGTACTAAGTTTCAACTCAAAAAAATTTGGGACCATGTTTGTAACGGATGGTGATAGTATCGTGGCAATCATTGCCACAAAACTATTCTAACAAAAATGGCAACAACATGTTGTACAAAAGATTTGTATTTATTTTTGTAATGGTGGGCATGTGGAGAGGTCCAAATGTAAAAAGTCCAACCACATGACCATGTTTGGTTGGAAATGGGCCTATGAATTTAATTGAAGCTAAATTCTTTTGTTTGAAGAAGTTTTTAAATTATGTTATATTTTATGACATGTTTGTATCCAATTAATGAAATTAGTTCTTTTAATCAATAATATACACACCTTCACAAAGCCAAAAAAGATTTAAGACTTCAAAATCTTCAAATGGCTTATTAGCTATTATTATTGGATTGAAGTTTTATGCCAACAATTTGATGAATCTTTTACATAAGTCTATTTTGGGGCTCTTCGCCAAATGCATCATGGAGGTTGAGAATCTACATGAGTTTACAAAAGATTTCAGGAGAATCGAAGAATTGTCATTTATGACAATGGGAATCACCAAAAAGAAAATTAGCCTTCCCCATGTTGATAAGAATGATATCGATGCAAGTTACATTACATGTTTTCTTGATAGTAAGTTTTTAAATCTTGTTCCATATTTTTCATACCAACATTAAGTAATAATTGATTGTGATGTTTTTCCTTTGGGCAATGCATTGGATGTGTGAATAGGAAGTTCATTCAAGGGAAGGAACATTTGTGTAGGAGGGGAGTTGTGTTGCCAAAGTACATATTATATTTCAAGCTACAACATGGTACAATTCTTTACATACATTCAAGTGTGGTTTGCCATGGTATCAAGAAGAATATTGAGTACAATGAAGTTAAGGTCACCTTGACAAACAAGGCAAAAGTTGCAATTGTAGGTTCAAGAAAACAAAAAACGATTAAAGATGACATAGAATAGGTCTTGAAATTGATGATATTTTGAAGTTAAGCTTCACTACTTCTAGTTTTTGTTGTGAATATGGAAGAGTTTGAGTAGATTATAGGTTTATAACAACAATTGTGTGATTTTAAGGTTGAGTGTTGGAGCTCGCTCTAATAAAATTAGATTTTGTTATTTATAGTCACTATATCAAAATGCATCTTAATTCACTCTGGGTTTCACTAGATTTTGAATGAATTTTTTACCTGATGAAATTAATTAACCCCTTAGTGATCGGGGACCAGTTGTTACAAACAATGAATTGTTTCATTAGTACCTAATGAAACAATGTTACTCTCAAGTGAAATACAAATTTATCAACCCATTCATTAGGTAGACCACCTAATCAACTTAAACACCTATTCTAAGGAACTAAATAGGAAAATATTCGATCAATTTACAATTGTTGATCACACACAACACCACTCATGAAGTTTGATCCCTTGACCTTTAGAATGGAGGCAAACACCCCTATCATCAAGCCATCACATTTGTTGTGATAATATGTTACATTACATTTTATTTATCAAATATTTCATTTTAAACATTACAAAAATGTAAAATTTGAAAATTCATATTTTATTAAGATTTTGTTCAAATGAAATGATTTGAGTTTACTTTTTTTTAAAAATTTAATAATGTACATAATTACGTTTATTTCCTTTTGAAAATGTAAAATCATTTGAACAAAAAAAAAGTTGAATATCATTATTCAATAACACCTCAATGACCATTCTTTTGAAAATAAATTATGCTTCATAAATGGGTAAGATTTTTGTTAATATAATAATACTATTAATGCTAAGTTATTTTCAATTATAATATGATTATTTTTCATTAATTTAAATTGTTTCACCCTACATTATTTACAACTATTTATGGTTATTCTCAATTACTTTTGGCTATTGAAGGTTATTTCACCTTATGTTATTATTGGCAATTCTAGGTTATTATAAGTTATTTCATTTTAAGTTACTTTTCTTTATTCTCGATTATTTCACCTTAGATTATTTTTTATAATCCTAAAATATTTTAATATATGGTTATTAGTTATTCTTTTATTGGGACTATTAATGGTTATTAATGGCTATTGATATCTATTTTACTGGTGGTTATTAATGGCTATTAGTTGCTATTCTATTCGTGGCTATTGATTGTTATTCTATTAATTACTATTGGTGGTTATTCTATTAATGGTTATTGGTTATTATTTTATTAATGAATATTGGTGACTATTCTATTAATGACTATTGGTGGTTATTTTATTAATGGTTATTGATGGATATTCTATTAGTGGATATTGGTGCTCATTAATGGTTATTATATTAGTGGTTATTAGTGGCTACTATATTAATGAGTATTGGTGGATATTTTCTTAGTGGTTATTAGTGGTTATGAATGGTTATTATATTAGTGGTTATTGGTGGTTATTCTATTAATGGCTATTAGTGGTTATTCCATTGTAAGCCATTAACGGTTATTTTATTGATGGTTATTCTATTGATGGCTATTGATGGTTATTCTATTAGTGGTTATTAATGATTATTTTATTAATGGTTATTAGTGGTTATTGTATTATAAATTATTGTTGGTTCTTATATGTTATATTACGACTATTGGTGATTATTCTATTATAAATTATTGTTGAATATTTTATGTTATAATATCATAGGCTATTGGTAGCTATTATATTGTAGAGTATTTTAAATTATTTTTCATAGATTATTATATTATATTCTAAGTTATTTTACCTTAAATCATTATATTTTATTTTAGATTATTTAAAATTATTATACTTAGGATAAAATAATTTATAATAACATAAAATATAATGGCCTTGAATAACTTAAAGTATAATTTGAAGTAACATATATCAACTTAAAATAAAACAACCTAAGGTATAACCTAAGGTTAGTTGAATAATTTAATTTATAATAACTCAAAAGTTTATAATAAGCTAGTTAAGATACCTTAAGGTAAAATAACGTATAATAGTTTAGGGTACAATAATTTATAATAATTTATAATAACATAAGATATAAGTTAGAATAACTAAAGTAACTTAAAATAATATAAGGTATATCATAAAGTAACATATATAGAATATTTTTAAAAACATAAAAATAAACCCATTTATTACAATAAATTATAATAGTGAACTATGTTAATTAGAAATGAAAATGAAATTTACATAGTGATATTATAGTGAAATAACTTTCACTAGGGTGAAATCAATAAAATGCATAAATGTCAATTCTATTGGACTTAATGGGAATATTTACGTCACATATTGATTTATCAAAGTGAAGGTCATTTTGTGAATTCCCCAGTTACAAGATGTTAGTCATTTACAAGCTTTTCTAAATTCATGTAACTGTTGTTAATGTTTTGTTAAAGATTTAACATCATTAAATCTTTGACCCAATTAACAAAGATCAATTCATGTGGTATATATAGGGTGAGGCATAGGAATAAACCTTTTAGAAGTTGAAGGTTAGGTTCACTTCAATTTTCATTATGCAACAACCCACTCAAAGACAACCTTTTTAATTGCATATTGATTAAAACACCTTAAGGTTAGGGGTTGTGCTTATCCAATTTATCAATGATGGTTTAAAGTTTTAAATTACATATGCCAACTAATCTAATAATAAGACTAATGCAAAATACAACTTGTATGATGGGGAATGTCTAACAATTGTTTGGTTGTTGCTTCATTCCAATGCTACTTGTATCTAGTAGTAAATTCACATTGATAATAGATTATTAGTTTTTGGAATTCCCAATGGAATCAAATTGGCTCACAAACAAGCTAACAAAATGAGGTTTAACATTGCAATAATATGATTTTAACATTGTTCATAAATTGGCATGTGGTTAATTGAGATATTGATAGATTAAATTTGAACCCAAGTTCTAAAAATGAAGAACTATTGGGGTTCGTTGCCATGGTCATGCAAATTTTTAAAGGTGGTTCCAAATTAACATGTCAAGCTTCATATATATGTACCTTTTTAAGTCTAAAGGTTTTATAATTTAAATTAATGTAAGTAACAAGAATTCCCAAGTTGTGGATGGTGAGCATAATAATGACTTAAATGTATACCAAAATACAACTATTATCATGTACCTACAAGTAGATGAAGTTCTACCTAGATTCACACATAAAGAATGTGATAGAATAACAAACAAAGCCAAGAGGTTTAGATGAGAAATCAATTATTTAAATTGTGAGTGTGAACTAATGGATGGGTACAAGTGGTGCCTTGTCAAAATAACATGAAAGTATTGTTCAATGCTTATGAAAAGTTGGGTCATTTTGAGGGTCCCATGGACACATAGTTCATTTTGAACACAATATTGGTGATGAGGGATGTCATTTCAAAGTTCAATAGTTTGTTTCTTGATGTGTAATGTGTGATTGAATATGAGCCTCATTTAACACACATACACTTCATTTATAGCCATTACCAATCATAGTGTTAAGTTATCCATGGAGCTTGGACTTTGTTGGCCCATCAAGAATTTGACCATTTGACATAATTGGTACTTCTTGGTTATGATCAAACATTTTCCAAAATGGCTAAAATTGGTGCCTTTGCAAGATCACAAGAGTGAAGGAATTACATATGCATTTCTAGATCTATAATGTGTAATTAGCTTGGCATTCTAGTTCAGGTGTTAATTAACCAAAGTACAAAATTTTGTGGGGAGATTCAAAAGTTATGTGGAAAAACATTTGTTGATCAGCATACAACTTCATGAAACCATTTTGAAACAAATAGGTTAGTTGAACGAATGGTGCAAATGATGAAACAAGGGTTGTGTAAATATGGACCATAGAAAGGATGTATTGGAAATTAAAACTTACAATTACTATGGTTAGCTATGGGGTAATAAACTTTTGTTGTATCATTTCACCATGTTTCCTACTATTTGGCCATGGTCGTAAACTAAGAACCTTGGTTCATCTAAGTGTGACAACAAGAATGAATTTGGATTATCCAAATATGGTTGTTCATGAACATGTGAACAAGTAATTTTGTTGTTGATTACAAAGAATCTAGCCATTGCTTAACATTGGGATATATTTTGTTACACCATTATTGTGGGGGTGGTTACTAATTTTGAATTTGTAAGTTTGAATTAGGAAATTGTGTACTTGCAACACACAACACCAACTACCTTGGATGTGATTTCAAAACAAATTATTTTTAGGAAATGACCAATTGACCTATCTTTGGCAATTGTAATTACAAGATTGCATTACATGTTGTGTGGGTAATTTATTGGCATGTCTACTATGTTAACATGTGATCAATGTTTTAAAGGTTGAGATATGAGATGTTCTATGCCACCATTGGATAAAATTCTAATAAAAAATTGGGACATTTTCCCTTGATGCTTTAAATAATTATAAGCATATACATATATAGTTGTATAATAGATTTTTCTTTTAGTTTTCATCCATTATGATTCACATTGGACAAAGAATCTAAAAAACTATAACTAGGAGATTAATGATCTAGGGCTCACATTTGCACTTGGTCTAATGGTCCCCTAGCCTAAAATCAAGGCGTTCATTTTTGGTGGATTTTCCAGAGGGGATTCTTCATGTTATATCATTATTATTATTTGCTTTAGAGGGACCTTAACCTTATGTAAGGGGGAAATTCTTTGTGTTGCACCACATATGTGAATTTTTTGTTATATATTAAATTTATGATTGTGAATAACAATAAGTTCAAGCATTGATATGGTAGCACACACCAATTGTTACATGATTTTTTATTCACTGCTTAGTTAAGTGGTAGTTAATTTAGCCATAAACTATGTTAATCCAATTAAATGTGTTTTTGTTTATTTTGCTTTGGTAAATGTGAATAGGATTTCAGTTATTTCATTTGGAAATTAAAAATTTTAAGTTTTGTGATCTGAATCACTTTTGATGCTTCAAGTTTCCAAAACACAACTCTTCATTTTCTTGCATTTTAAAAATGTTTTTGCAACAAATTTTTAAAAAAATAAAATCATTGTTCCAAAAGATTGTTCTTCAAGATTGGATTTTTATATTATTTGCAAGTGAGCATGATTTTGGTTATGTGTTGTGCCATGTATGAGGATTTGTTGCTATTGAATTTATGCTTGTGAATAGCAATGGATGTAGGCATTGATATGGTAATGCATGACATTAGGAACTTTGCATATTGCTTGCATACTTATGATATTCTATGTGATAGTTGCATGCATTTTGAAAAAGCGATTGTATGTAAGAAGCAAAGGAAGGGGAGGATCTATCACGAATGATAAGAATGAATTAGAATTTTGTTGCCACTAGTAAACTCCATTGCCAATGATGAGATAAGAACAAGGGGCGTGTCATAATGTGGCCTTGCCATTTACATTAAAAAAAATCTTAAGGCAAAAGAAGAATTATAGAAACTCAAATATTTCACCATGCAAAAATATAATCTTCAAAAACTCGTCTAAAAGAAACCAAAATCCTTCAAGACATTATAACTAGATATAACTAATCTCAAGTTTCAACACAAGCCAAAATATCATCTTTCAACAATCCTCATATAAAAATAGACCTATTGCCTAGGGGCCAAAATCCCTTAAGCTACTACCGTAGTACCTTGGCCATTTCAACACATGTCTGTCGAATAATTCATTAATTTTGAAAAATTCATTTCAACAAATGGAATATTCCTAAATATTCACTATTTTCCTTCACAATATTTTTTGATTCGGAAGGAACAATTTCTGAAAAATTTCAACATTTTTCTGAAATAATATAATCAGTGTCGAATTGGCGAAGGTACTAAGGTATACCCTATAATGAATCTAAACACAATATCCTTCTTGCATTGGTAGGAAAGGCCAACAAAGATGAAAATTTGAGTGTTGGGTGGTTCTTTCTTTCTCAAAGAAAGAATTGATAGGTAAGGGTTTGAGTACAATATATGGACCCTTGACTCATGGTGCTCAAAAAAATCAAAGAACCGGTTTTGACCCATAACTGGGGTTAGTTCTTGGAAAAGTAAAGAACCTGCCTTGAACTGCTGGTTCTTTGCCTTTTCTTGCATGAAACTTGCTTGTTCTTTTGAATTAGTTTCAAAAACTTGAAACAAGAGCTTTATTTTATTTTGGAATTAAATAAATTTTTAATTAAATTTTTTAAAAAATATATAAATATAAATATATAAATAAATAAAAACCTGCAACTAGAGGTTATAAGCCAGACAAAGAACCACCCAACACTAGAAAATATGTACATGTCCAAGGCAACTGGCTGCCTTGGTTGTGCAAAAATAGGCAAAACTTGAAAGCACAAGGCTAAAGCATGAATTTTATAAATCACAGTCAGTTGAAAGAGACCAAGAAAATCTGGCAAAAATATACTATGGAGACATTCTTTGCCCTCAAAAAGCTAACAAACTGCAAGAAAGACACAAGGTAATTAAGTAAGGGTTAAAAAGACCCTAAACCCTAAACCCAGTACACTTGTCAATTACCCTTGTAAACTGGAATGGGTCCACCCAAAAACAAACCCAATACACCAATCAAATGTCCTTCTAACTGGAATGGGTCCACACAAAAAAACCCAATACACCAATCAAATGTCCTTCTAACTGGAATGGGACCACCCAAAAAAAAACCCAATACACCAATCAAATGTCCTTCTAACTGGAATGGGTCCACCCAAAAAAAAACCCAATACACCAATCAAATGTCCTTCTAACTGGAATGGGGCCACAATAAATTAAACCCAACACACACCACCAAACAAATGTCCTTCTAACTGGAATGGGACCACAACACCTGCAAAAACCACCACAAGTGTTGACTGTTTCATGGTGGGCAATGAATTGCTTGGGTAGAGAGAAGATGAACCAGAAGAGGACAAGGTGGTCTTTGAATGCCTAGAGTAGGTATATGCCACAAAAACCATGCCAATATGCGAATATTCAGTTACCCCCAGATGTGCATATTCTAAGCATGTGGGTTTTTTGTAGCATATACTCTAAACCCTAAACATTCCAATGTTGGGATTCCCAGGTATCTTCTTTTTTTCTTTCTTGTGAGGGTACTAGAATGGGTGCCTTTCAAAGCCACGTTAGGGTTTCCATGCAACATCTACATGTGGAAATTCCACAACCTTGAATTCACATGTGATATTTTGGTTTTCAAATTGTTGTGGAGTTTTTTTTTTAAAATTTTTTTGGGGGCTTTTTGATGCTTTCTTTGGCGGTTGGTTGGTTGGTTGATGAATGCATGGACATTGAGATTCTTCTTGTGGAATGGAATGGATTAAACACTTATGGATTGAAAATGTATTAGGTGATGGCCATTGTGACAGCCTTGCAAGATGTGTGGTGGTCACCCGGAGATGAGTCTGACTAATGGCAATTACGTGACATAATTGACACTCAGGAGAGATTCTGCCACATCGTTCGATCCCAAGTTTGTAGACTATTTGGTAGATCTCATTGTGTTGGTAATCATCATGCTTTTGAAAGAGCAGTTGACCTTCGGAATGTAGTAGGATGAATGGTGGAATCTCTCCAGAATCATGACAACAATTTAGGCTAGAGCTGTGGAATTCACATGCAATCTTTGCTTCTCAAGTGTTTGTGAAATTTTGGGCTTTTGATCCTCCTTTCTTGGGTGGAAGAAAGACAGCATCAAAATTGAGATTCCTCAACATGAAATGGAATGGGGAAATGGAATTTTTGTGATGGGTTTGTGTGCAAAAAGAATGTACCATAGAAAAAACCAATGCAATTTCTTGGTGTCTAGGTAGGTGTGTGTAAGAAGAAGCTGGCAGACTTCTGCCTTTTTGCTTCAAGGAGGATATTCTGAAGCACAATCTTTTTTTTTCCCCCTCTTGTCAATAGAACTTCCTTTCTGCTTTTTTTGTTGCCAAACAAACTGACCCCACCAGAAGAAAAAACAAAAAACAGGGAGAAGAAGAAGAAGAAGAAGAAGAGAGAAGGAGAGAAAGAAAGACACTGGTCATCTTCACCTCACAAGAAGAAGCAAGAGCTGTGAATTTCAATGATGCAACAAACAAGCATGCTGTGAGTGAAGTTCAAAACTGCAGTCTTTACAGTGTGCCCTTCATTCTTCTTCTTCTTCTTCTAGACTTGTTGCACAGCTGAACTTCAATAGACAAAGTAGAAGAATTTCAAACAGTAAGACTCTCGAGATCATAAGACTAAGCTTACATATTTCACTGCACACATTTCTCATCAAGTAGACAGATCTAGATCCTCCTCCTCCTCCCATCTCCCACCTCCCCAGTCCCTAAGTTCACAGTGCAGAAGCTTTTGCAAGGTTGATTCTTTTGTGAGAATGCTCATGAGGAGATCCCAGGATGAAGAAGAGAAACAGAAGAAATTGGTGCTGATCAACTGACTCTTTGAAGCTGCTGATTTTTTCTGCTGCATCCAACAAAGTGCCTTTCAACATTCTTTCTTTTATGAGTAAGTGAATTGGATAACGAGCTCCTCCTCCACTAGGAAGGAGAGAGACTCCACACCCACTAACTCCATTCAAGTTTGCATGCATGGGTACGAAGAAGCTGCTGCAATGTGGATTTTTTTTTTTGGTTTTTATGCTGCTCATCAAGCACTCTGGGTTTTGTGTGTACTCTGTCTGGTGGGTGGTGGTTTGACAGGATCTTGGTTTCAAGGAGTGCTGCTGTATTCTTCCCTGGTGATTGTGAGCTGGGGTCGAATGCGGGGAGATCAAAGCCGACGACCCACAAGAACAAAAATGTCGTTGGCAACGGACTCAAACGCCGCCGCTGCTACGCAGCCATTGATGAAGAAGCTACGAGGGGTTCAATTGCTGCACAATGGCTGCCAGCAAGAGTTGGATGCTGCTGCAATGTATTCTCGATGTGGTTCCAAGCAAAAACGGACTCAAAACTCCAAGTAAGAATAAGAAGAAGAAGAAGATGATGATGATGCTGATTTGGACTGGGAAGTCCCTCAAAAACTCCAGCCATCGATTGTAAAACTCATTCACAAGTTATGGCATCTGATGTACATGGCTGTTCTGTACATGAAGAACGAAAACGCCATGTACATCTGCTGGAACAAATGAAACAATATTAGGGAAGAAATCATCATCAGTTTCAAAACAAAACAAAACAACAATAATTTTGATGCAAAATCAGATTGTACTTACTTTCTTTTTTGCAGGTCAGAAGATTTAAAGCTTGAGGAAGGAAAGCCTTTTGCAGCAGTGAAGAAGACCAAGGATCACTGCAATAACAATTCATGTGGGACAACTATGACGATGACAATGACTCCTCTCAGATCATACTGGGAAGAAAAAACAAACTGGGTTGGAGGAATTCTTTCAGTGATTGATGGTGAGTGATCGAGTGGGATTTTCCAGAGCTTCATCATATAATTGTTTGTGAAAAATTTGTCAGGTTTGCACATTGTTTGTGCATGTCCCATTTCTGCAAATCAGCAGGGTGGCAGCAGCACAGCAGCAGCAACACAGTGTTCACCACCACCCAGTGTCCAGACTCCAAGAGAGACACATTATTGTATATATGTGAAGAATTCTCTTCTCTGAAGCCAATTCTTCTTCTTTGCAACAACAACAAAAAAGTGTTTGAATGTTGTTTAGAGAGCTCAAGGTGTGTATATGTGTCAAATTTTCCCCCAGATTTTTATGGCATCCACAATTCCCTTTTTCATTTCACCACTCTCATTTCTGGAACCTGTTTTTTTCTTGGCAGATATGCGATGGTCTAAACACATGTGCATGCCAAAAGGTACATACATATGACTATGCTCAAACTGAAATTTTCTTGAATCACTGAAACAATTTTTTCTTGAATCACACATACATATATACATATGTATACATATATTAGTCCCACCTTCAAATTGCATGAGTGAGTCATAAGTTTCATTTCAACTCAATACAATCATTGTAGTAACTGATCACCACGCTGGACACTAGTTTCATGAACCAGAATTTATAGTAATTCTTATAGGATGCTCTTTCATATGAATGCCATTTCAGTCTTGTTTGCTTCAATTCATAGCTGGTTTCTTTTTCTTGTCATGTAGCCATTCATCAGATTCCATAAATTATCTGTATATGTAGTTGGGTGGTGACATTTCTGTTTGTCTCCAGGAGACCGTTCGGTTTGGGAGACCATTGCAAATGTTGCAACATCAATACCATTTGTTGTTATTGGAATCAATACTCCTAGGTATGATTATCATCCTCTTGCTGTTTTTAAATTTTTATTCCTTTTTTTTCTAATCCACTTCTCGTACTTTACCATAACCATCTGTGCCTTATTACAGCTTCTGGTGGTGCCCATAAGGTGCCAGTATTACCTAAAAATTGCCTTAGTTTTTGGGACATTGTGCAGGCAAAGACTTGCCACCAGGATGTACTCAAACTCAATAATAGGAGTAGGGGTGGCATCAACTTTGTATCATACATCCCGGGGAGAAAGCCGTCGATTTTTCAGATTTTGTGACTATTCCATGATTGCAACCACAACCATGGTAAGAGTTCCTCCAATCCTTTTATACCAGCTGAGAAGATGAAGAAGCCAGGTGCAACCAATATAACCAGGAAGCCCGGTTTCATTCCATGTACTGCTCTTCTGAAAACATGGAGGTTTTTTGGGTCATTGGCTATTTGAAAAAAAATAAAAATTACCTGAGTTGCCATCTTTCTTGTCTTTGTTGGTGATGATGGGAGTGTCACCCATCATTTTTGCAACGTCTTGCATTGCAGTGTTTATCGTCAGTGCTCAGGACAGAGAAGAACAACCCACGAGCATTGATGTTTGGGTCAGCCCTTATGATTCCATTTCAACCCATGATTGTCACTGCTCTTCACACCAGCTTACTCGAGGTTGTTACACTTTACCCTCCAAATTTTACATAATTTAGAGTAGTCCTGAGAAATTTGAACAAGTTGGAGCATTTTCTTTTTCTTTGGACTCATTCTCAATTCAAGTGATGTATTAGTAACAGACATCCTGTACAAATTCTATAGTTAGGTAGGTACCCAGCAAATGTTTAAAAGCTGGTTCAAATTGGAGCATGCCTACTTGAAGCCCTTTTGAACCAGCTTCGAAATTTGAGTTTTTGTAGTGGGCTGCTACAACAATGTTTGTTGACTGCAAATTGAGAGTTGTTTTCTACAAATTGAAAGTTGGTTTCTACAAATTGAAAGTTGTTTTCTACAAATTGAAAGTTGTTTTCTGCAAATTGAAAGTTGTTGTCTACAAATTGATGACGGATGGATGGATGGGTGTATGACAACATAGGCAACATTTGCACTTAGAACTTTGGAGAATCCACAATTGCGGGAAGCACACAAATGGCATGCTGCATCATCACTTTTAGGTGGTGCATTATTTGTAGCTGATGGCTTTTTCCCTGACACGCCATACATCCATGCAGCCTGGCATGTGGCTGCTGCTTTTGGAGTTGCAACACTGAAGGCAGTTTTGTAATTTGCTGCTGCATGCATGCAGCAACTCCTGACACCCAACCAAGAGCAGCTAGCACCCGACAGCTGATAAGCAAAGGATTGCATATTAAAAACCATATTATAGACCTGGACATTGAGCACCGAGAGAGAGAGAGAGAGAGAGAGAGAGAGAATTCCCCTTCAATTGGAATGGGTGTGCAAGAGGAACATGGAGCTGAAATTCTTTCACACATAGCATAGCAAACTAATGATAATGTGTCCGGATTTCAGGTTTCAGCACAGAATTATCTTCAAAGTAGCAGCAGTTCTATTGTTGTGCAATTTGATTTCAAGATTTAGAAAGATTTGTCCTTTGCAGATATGCAAAGAATACTTGGATTCAAAATTAATCCAAGAAATTAGTTTTTTGTTTGTTGTTTGCACAATACTTGATTGATTTCAAGACTCAGAAAGATTTTTTACTTTTGCAAATATGCAAAGAAATATACTGTTGACTGAAAAGTCATCCACAAATTTTTTTTATTTGTTGTTATGCAATACTTGATTTCAAGACTCAGAAAGATTCGTGGTTTGCAGATATGCAAAGAATACTTAGGGCTCAAAATTAATCCAATTTTTTTTCATTTGAAGTTTTGCTATTTGATTTCAAGAGGTAGAAAGACTTTGTGCTTTGCAGATATGCAAGGAATGCCTTGAACTCAAAATTACTCCAAGAATCTTTTTAATTGTTTGTTTTGCAATTTGACTTCAAGACTCACAACTGCCCCTTGCTTCTAACACCAGGCAGCCTATGGTCTGGGGCTGATTCTGCCAGAGAGGAATTACCTGGCAGAATCCATCCCAGCCAGCCCATTCTGCAGTATAGACTATACTGCTCCTGAAATTAAATCCCATTTTGCAGTTCTCATCTCTCTCACCTGGCTGTTTGAACTCTCATATACGAAAAATAAACAAAGATGGAATTTGAAGATTCTCCTCCGGACAAACATATTGCAGGGCCACAAGTGGGTTCAAATGTGCTAGTCAATCTTACATGAGTTTACAAGTACATTGTGAAGTGGAGTCTTTTCACTGCAATCAGTCAACACTACAAATGAAATCAGGTCTTCTTCTATGTCACAAGGTGGATAGGTAGGAGATGAGAAGATTGTACTTGGTTGCTTCCTCAATTTTTCACTCATTCTGGTGGCTCTGATCACGGTCTATGAAATACAGCGCTTCCTCCTGAGTTATAACATCCACCCGACTGACACGACTCTTGTGGGTTACTCCATATACCCTGTCTGCCACTTTTACAAGCTCTGGGCGGAATGTGGTGGTGATGAACTGGGTACCTGCAGCATCTGCCTGCCTTTTGATCATATCTGCAGGAGGGAAAAATCAGTCACGGAGGTGCACAAATGATGACATAAAGATCCACTGGAAGAAACAGTTATATGCAAAACATTCCACGATCCTGGATTTTTTCCCTCTTGAATGCTCTTTAGTACTACTCTTGGATCGTTCATTAGGTACAAGCTCGATCTTACTTGGTTCATCAGATAGTCCTAGTACCCTGACTTTTGTTCAACAGACTCCAAGTCCTCACAAGACTTTACTCTTACTGCCCATGCTTGGTTCACCAATTACTCAAAGTAACCTTTGTCAGGTTCATCAGATACTCTTATGATCATCAAATATTCCAGATAGGAGATGGAAAGTGACAGCATAAGGTTGGGTGGCATATGAGTTCATCATAGCCTTTGCCCAAGGACCATTGTACTAGGGAAAATCTAACAAGTTAACAAGGAGAAAAAGATGTTGACATTTAGGACCATTATGAAGGAAATCACACTAGAAACACCCAGATAATGAGACCAGAAAAGGATACTTCCAACTGCCGTCCTGTACTGTGGGTCAAGTGCAGCATCAATTTCATCAAAGAGGTAAAATGGAGCAGGGTCACAGCGCTGAATTGCAAAGATGAGTGTCAAAGCTACCACTGTCTTTTGGCCTCCTGACAGCTGCTTCATTGACTGTGTCTCTCCTTGACCAGTAAAAGAAACCTGACAACCAAAAGCAAAGGTTAGTCTCTCATCTTTGTTGGATCTGTCATACTGAAGGCTTTCAGCAGTCTCATATTGTTAAAGCAAGAACTCAGGTCCTTGTGATATGATTTTCCTCAGCTCTTGTTCACACACAAATGTCAATCTCTTTTTCCAGCCAAGTGCCCTATCCTTAGAGACAAAACATAGGACAGCCTTTAGTCTTCCTGTTTGTAGCACATCTGTTACATGTTTCCCCCAAAAACAAGACCTCCAAATTAGTTAGGTCAAGAGGTGAGGACAAAGTGCTTGACAAAATCAATCCCAACAGGCTGCAATATGAATGCCCAAGATTCAAAAGCACAACTTACCTTCACCTTTACACCAACATACTTCTCCCGCCGGCCTTCATTGTCACCATCAGGAGCTCGATCTTCATCTGCATCTTCATCCTCTGCTTCATCTGCCTGCACCAACATAAGAGCATGCACACTGTCAAAACAACAGTCCAAAAACCCAACACCAGAGAAGATGGACTGTGGTGAAAGATTAACAAAATCTAATCAGAGGCTGAAAATACCCAAGATTCATTGGGAGCGTAAAAGTCACAGCAACTAACCCTGCGTTTTGTCATCATCACCAAGCTGCCATGGCCACCAGGCACAAGCTCAGAGAAGGCTTCCTTGAAGAACTTTGCCACCCCCTTGAATGTTCGCTCTATGGATTCATCCTTCCGTTGGTCAAGGACAGAGATCAATTCTCGAATTTTCTGCAATGAAACAATGCTTCATTGAGCTCTTGCCATCCAGAGGTTAAAATAATTCTCATCTTGCACAACCAAACTCATCAGCCTGCTTTGGGCCTGGTAAACAAATTCACTAACACTGGCCACACCTCATCACCACTATCAAGCTCAGCCTGGCGTTTCTGTAGCTCTTCACGTTGCTCAGTGAAGTTCACATATTGATCCAGAGCCTTCTTGTTGACATGACTGTACTTTTTGAGCTCCTCATTGCACTTGTGCAGAATTTTATGAAGATCCTTCAAACCTTTCTTCTGATACCTGTACAGAGACCAAATACCTGCAGGTGTGAATTTCATCAAACCATATACCAAACATTCATGAACATCCCGGAATTTGAAATATATATAAAATTCAGCAGAATGAATACCACAGCTTAAGCTCCTCCTTAGCACTCTGCTAACAGGACATTGGAAATAGTTCAAAAATCACTTCTCAAAGGCATCAGAAGGTAATGAGCCCAAGTCTCGGATCTTCTTCATCAAATCTTCCCGCTTTACATGGAGAATGTTTCGCCTGTTCAGAAGTTGTTCTAGGTCCTTGGCCTCATCTTGAAGCGTTCGCTCATAATTGGCTTCAAGGGCCTGAAGCCACAGTTGAAAACTCATGCCAACATGTTAGACAACAAGAAAATGACATTATGTCTAACTTCTCACACAGGCTTCAGCTAACAAAAATAAGCCTTCTCATGAGACAGTATTCTAAAAACATATATGCTTCACTTTTGGACTCAGTTCAGGGCTCTTTCAGTACCTCCACCAAATATTGAAGCTAACCTTAAGAAATAATCTAATTGAAACACATACACCACAAAAGGAGTAGGCCAAAACAATAAACAAAACGCTCAGTGGGTACTTCTGAATCAGTTGCAAAAGGTCAACATTGACAAACCTCACTAACGGATATCTAATTTACTGAGTGCTCCAGCCAACAGAGGACACATAGCTCATCACATAAACCATCAGCATGAAGAGATCCAAGAATGCACACCTTCAGTTCCTCTTTTGCATTCTTCAGATCTTGTATCTGCTTTGTTTGCTTGTCAATTTGATCAGTTTTTGCTGTGAAGTTCAATCCACAATGAACACATCAGACCCATGCCTTTGTATGACAAAAGAGATGAAACATAACTCCATGGCCTCAGAGTAATGACTTTACAGCTAAACCTACCTCAGCTGCAGTTTATTATCTGTTGCCTATGACTGTTATAACTCTCCACCTGAACCAAGACAGACCCCAGAGGAGGTACAATACATGCTTTGGAACTGTCAACTGTAATTCTTTTTTATATTCCTGTGCTAGGTGGATATTCTCATTGCTCCTTTCAAGGCCAGGAAAGCTTGTAAGATATGTCAATTCAGCAGCTCTCATCCATTTGCAAATGATTTGCATACAACACTCTGAGGAAAAGCCCTGCTTTTTCTGAGAGAAAAAAATTGAAATTGGTTTAGAACTGTCATCAAAAGCAATGCTCCATGGTGTCTACCAACTCACATTTCAGCTGGCGTGTAGCCTCATCAACTGCTGCCTTGGCATCCTTAAGCTCTTGTCTCTTGACTGCCAAGTCATCTATGATCCCCTGTGTATCAGATGCCATCAGCTGTGCTTGCAATTCTTGTTGCCTCCTCACCAGATTCACTGATAATAGCATCTCCAGCTCACTCTTTCTTGTCTCCACCTACAGCACAAGCATGATCTTTAGCTCTGATTATGGGCTAACCCCAGCTTGTGCTCCTTAAGGCACAAGTGTGCAACTATTCCCCAGTTATGTGAGAAAAGCAGCCAGATCAAAAACAGATCTAGCACTGAGAGACTATATGTTGTACAGCAAATCACATATTGTCAGTGGCATTCAGCTGACCTCCATCCTTTTAGCCACACACTCCATGTACTCCTGTTTTAGCTTACTGATCTCAGGGTTCAAGTGAGATAGCTGATTCCTCTCTTCAGGTGTCAACTGATCTTCAAGGGGAGTTTCCATCTCTGCAAGTCTTGATGCTATATTTGCCTTGAGAGTTTCAATTTGATTATGAGAAGTTGCAAGCAACTTTTTCTGCATGACCACAAGAAATACTCCCACAAATCAGTAGAGCAGTGAAATGAGGATACTTCCCCTCCTGTCATGCTAAAAAACCCAGAAATGAGGGCAAATTATAGTTGGTGACAAAGGGTCCCTCAGTTCAATGGGCTTTTATGACATACAGCCCATCAGGAGCCCTAAGACCATTGAGACATGCACAAGGCAGCTCCAAATTGCACTAAAGTGAGGTCACCAGATCGAGTACCTTCTTCTCAAGAGCTTGTCTTGAGGAAAATCCCTGATTCTTGAGCACATCAATGTCAGTTCTCAGCTGATCTACCTGTGATGTGTGATAGCTAATTGCTGCAGCCATTTTCTCTTGCTCACTCACTAGGGAGTTCAACTTCTGTTCAACATGTGAGAAAAGTCAAGGATAAAGACTAAAAATACGACTCCTTTCATAAAACCTCAACATCATATACATACAACAGAGATATTCTTCACAAATGGAGAAACCTTAGTTCTCTAAAGGAACCATCCATCCCATTTCAAACATGATCAACTACAGAAAGGATATTTTGCAAAGAAGACTTGCACGTTTCAATCTCCTTTTCCTTTGAAACTACATTCTTGGTGCTCTCTCGCACAATACTCAATGACTTCAGCTTGGATCTTTTGTAGTCATAGAATCCACCTGTCATGCCTCCTTTCTTGCTTACCTGGTCACCTGCAGCCAACTATGTATGTCAAGATGACCAGATCCAACACAACAATAAGACAGCCAGCAACTTCACAGGTTGCTGTTCAATTCAGTTTTCAGAGACTCATAAAGGAATCACAAGCAACTGTATCAAGATATACTTTGGTGTACCAAAGAAACATGCAGTTCTAAAGAAATATAACAGTGCCCCACAAACATCCCCAAATCGAGCCCCTTCAGTCACACACTTTTACACAGGAAATTGGAGTGGAATATGAATAGGCAACTGGGGTGTGCAGATGGAAGATAGTTACAAAAACACTATCAAAGACTGCAGATACATGTAAGAAAAGATGAAACTTTCATCAGCCACTAAAAGCTCCACAACATCTAGGACAAAGTAAGAAGGAAATCAAGAAAGAAAGGTATGCCAAGCAGAAGATAGACAGCAATACACAGACATCCTTGGATACAGGTTAGTAAGTGCCTGCCTTCAAGAGTGATGCAATCAACTTCAGCAGATTGAGCAACTTTTGTGGCCACCTCCAGGTCCCGACAGATCACAGTCCTTCCAAAAACCTGACAATTGCAAGGAGAACCACAACACATGTATTCTTAATATTTGCTGCATGCTTTCAATAATATTAGAGAACATGATCATCATGTCATCCCCTCTGCTGAGCTATACTTCCTTAGAAACAAATGAAGAGAAACCAACAGTAAGAACCCAAGGAAAACAATAAAGAAACCAAGTACTTATACCTGTGCAAAAGCAGGCCCAAACTTTGAGTTGAACTTAAGCTTCTTTAACAGAGGAACAACATCAGGTCCAGTGGGATAGTTCACATGGGGAGGCCGCACACGATTCAAGGGAATGAAGGTTACTCTCCCACCTTTATCAGCAGTCAGGTATCTAATGATTTTTGTTGAGATGTCATCTGTATCCACCACTACATGAAATAAACTGCATCCAACCAAAAGGCATAAAATTAAGACATTGCACCTCAACCTCAACCTGAACACAGGAAGACTGCTCAAAAGAACACCATCAAATCATTCTAACAGATGTGAAGCTGCAACATCACACATGTCAAGCCATCATTGCTTGTGAACAGAACAAAGGTTTGACAGGCATGCTGCCAATGAAAAATCTTCCTAAGGGGTTCTATTTACCTGGAGCCAGCTGTAACCTCAAGGGCGGTGAAGAACTTTTCATCACACTCCAGAAGTTCAGCAAGCGGACCATGGACTCCTGATATATTGTGCTCTTTGCATATTTTCCGCACAGACTGCAGGCCTCTCCGAGTATCCTGTTCATAATACTACAAAGTGAACATCTGGGCAATCAAAGTAAAATGGCTGACTACAGTGAATTTCCATGTAAAAGGAGTCCTCGAAAGTTCAATCTGGTTCACCACAACAGTTTCAGATGTCTATAGGAGAGTGGAATCAGCAACCAAAAGGAAGACACCAACTGCAGGCATTGAGGATGCAGCAGGGACAACAAACTTCCAAGAAAGTCTGGCAAATAACTGATACTCGTATCAGGATCAACTCACCCCAGATGCAGCAGAGTCCAGAATCTTTTCTGCCTTTGCAATATCTCCCTTTAGCTTTTTGACATCATTCTCTAGGTCAAGACTTTGCTTCCACAGCACTCTGCAGCCCCAGAAGTGGTATGTTTGATCATTTTTCACAACAAAGCAGGTGCTGACACCAACATGGAATTGAATAAGATGTATTATCCCTTTCTATTGGCTCAAATTGGATGACACCGAAGAAGTTAATGATGACCAGAATTAGATCAAATCCATCAAGACTGTCATTCAATCCACCAGTGACAGACCAACTCCCAACTGATAATATCCATCACTTGCCATGATGCATGACAATCAGAACAGAGGCCACTCTTATGAAATCTATTTACTGGAGTGCACCATGGCTGTTTCTATGGAAGTGCGTACACAATAAAAGCAACTTACTTCTTTGTTTCTTGAAGTTCATTCTTTTGGGTGTTGAGAGCACTAAAATCTCGCCGGAACTTTTCCACCAAACTTCCTTGTGTCTGCACTTCGGCTTCACGGGCTGCAATGTTGGCCTCTTGCTTCTTATGCTCTACATTAAGGTTCATCATCTCCAACTCCAATCTTTTTATCTGCAAGCCATACAAACATTATTTAAGGTTACAGTCCCACAGTTGAGCTCAAAAAAACACATGTAGAAAACAAAGAACAAACCTGATTGTGACAGAAAAAATATGTGTCAAGAAGACAGCATTCTCAATAGAGACTGTAAATTCTTCAATAGTCAGAATGTGGCTCCACACACTAACCTGCTCCTTGATATCCAATATTCCCTGTTTGGTATCATCAATTTGATTCTGCAGCCACTGGTCACGGGATGCTTTATCATCAAATTGAGTTCTCCTCCCTTGCTTTTGATAGAGGATGCTAAGCTGTCTTTCTCGATCTGCTATCCTGCATACCACAAAGCATGTTTGAGGAACTTGAAATTTATCAAGGTACTCTGCTCAAGGAGTGGATAAACCCACCTTTATACAGCAGCCACATCCAAATATCACAAACAATGGGCCAAATGCAGAGCATCAAAGTACTATTCAGAACAACAAAGCAGTTTTACCCTTTGCTCATCTGCTCTTCCTCTTCAAGTAACTTCTCATACAAGGGAACCACTTCTTCCATATCTCTTCTTGACTGTTCGACCTCTTTCTCCAGCCCCTTGAGCTCTTTCAAGGCTTCCTCCTAATCACCATGCAAGACATCAAGTAAGTAGGTGCACAACCTCTACACAGTCTCTACAGAGGCAGATCATGCAATCACACTACGGGGCACCCTGGCACCATGGTCACCACACTAATGCACAGAAGTTGAATGAAGCTTAGTACAGGCCATATGATCTACAGCAGGAGATGAACTATGGCCAGGTTGCACCAAAACACAGCAGCTCCTCACCTTTGTTCTTGCTTCAGTTTCAATGCGCTCATTAATGTCCTTGACATCTAGTTCTTTCTTTGCCAGCATCTTCATGGAATCTGTTTTCTTCCGCTCAGCAGCATCTTTCTCCTTTTGCAGTGCTTGCAACTCTTTGCTCAGTGATTTAAGCTCTTTCTCCAACATTTTGGACTTATCATGGGATTCAACCACTGTGTTGTGCATGTTGCTTGACTTTTCAGAAACCCTGGCACGCGCCTCTTCAATCTGTGGAAAAAAAATTAATTAAATTCATCTTTAGAATTCTTCAAAACCAGGCAAATTGAGAAGAGAGCAGCCTGTCTAACCTCTTCAAGCTTCTGCCTTGCATCCAGAAGTTCCTTCTCAAAGATCGTGTACTCTAAGGATCTCCTTTGCTTGTCCAGCTGCTGGTACATCTTCAACTCCTCTTTCTCTTCATCAAGCTCCTTCAATCTCTCCTCTATGTACTGGACCACCTCAATGATCTGCTTTCTTCTGTTTTCTGTCAACTACAATGCAGAGACATCAGCAAGTCACAAAACCAAAGAAAATAATCCCAACTTGATAAAATCAGTTTCCAGACTAGAAATAGAAAGCTCCAGCTTTCATATGATTCCACTTGCCTGTCTCCACCATAATTTTCAAGCTCTCCTTCCTGCGCTCCTCATAAACACGAGTACCACCAATCTCCTTCAGCAAATCAAGGCGTTCATGATCCTTCATCAACGTCAATGAAGCAATCTGCAATCATCAGCCCACTAAAGTTTCAGCATTTCTATGTGTCATCACTACACTATTTCTGAAGGGAAGACTATGGAACTGACATTGGATACCAAAAAACTCAAAAGGGAGCCAAAGGTCGATTGTTACTGTGAACAAGAAAAGTAGAGCTAGTGGTGAAACTGGTGAAAGAACAAACCTTTCCCTGCTGCACAACATAGTAAGGATTTGACCGAGAAAAGCCTGCACTCTCCAATAAATTCATCACTTCTGTTTTCCTGCATCATGACAACCAATTTGCAACTCTCAAAGGATCCGGTGCACAACAAACACAACACTTATAAATGAAGCAGTCAAGATTACCACATTGGACAAATGGATAACCCATGCAATATGCAAAATTGCTCTTCAAAGGAAACACATCCATCACAGAGCAACATTAGTCCATAAAGCTGCAAAGTCCAATATTCAGAACCTACATCCTATTGAGTTTCATATATAATTCAGTGAAACATACGTGATATGCTTCTTGTCCAAAAAGTACTCATCCTTCTTTGCACCAATAGTACGTCGCAGCCGTACTTCCTCTCTGTCAACCTGTCTCCAAGAAAATTCAGTTCACAGTCAATAACTAGGAAAGTCATTTCAGCAACAACAGAAACTCCACAAGCCAATTTCTGCTTGGTATTTGCCACTAGCAAAGCATAAAACCTTTAGAAAGTCTTTCATCATCACTTCAGTCAGCTCTTTTGACAGTAGTAGTACAGATGTGTATTTTCAGGACAGGGCTGGTCAAAGGACGAAAAGGCTTATAAAAGAAACTTACAGGAATGCGATTGTCACTATTGTCAAACACAATCTCCACAAAAGCAGACAGAACTTGATGCCCCGCTCCCTCCTGTAGAGGGAAGCAACAGTAATGTGTATGAAACATGGAGCACAAAATGCCTTTCAAGACACCCAGTGAATGTAGAGGATCCACAGGGCTACACAGAAACAACAAAACAGGACAAAATAAGCCAGTGTACTCACATGAAGCAATGCCTGCCTATCCTCAGCACGCAAATTATGGAAGAGATCACTGAGAACAAACCGAATTGCTGCATGAAAAATCAACAAGAATAATCAATGCAAGGAAAGAAAAACCTATCTGGGTACAAATCAATAAATCAGAGCAGACAATGCCCAACTACTCTTGTACTACCATAAAGGTTGAACGAAGAAAGTGATAATGCAATTCTTTCAGTATCAACTGGTTTTCCTAAAAGGTGCATACATGAGCAGAACAGGGCAAGGAAAACTGTATTGCAAGAACAACTTTCCACTGCTCAGGAATCACCATATGCTGGAGCTACAAATGCCCTGACGATCAGGACAATCACTTCATGACATCCAGAATATTCAAATCAGCATACCATGAAAGAAGTTTGTCTTCCCTGATCCGTTGGCACCAACTGCAGAAAAAGAAAGGATGTCAATTCCTCAAACCCTCCAAAACAGAATATGTAAATATATATTCATTGTCTAGAAACTATATCTGCAAAAAGCCAACCTGTAGTTAAAGATCTTCCACCATCACACAACAAGTGAGATGAAAAGAATACTCATTTTTCACATAGAGAAAATAGCAGCTCACCAACACAATTGTGTTTGGGGCTGAACGGCTCTGTGGCAACCTGCTCCTTGTAGCTTTTGAAGCCTTCAATTATAACCTGAGAAAAAAACCAACTCACCATGTTTCATTCAAATTGATGTAACTTGGAGATTCTTTTCTCTAGTTTCAACATCTGCAGCTAGCACAGTAGTAAAGGCAGTCTATAGAAGTATTTGTTAAGGTAAGGCTTAAACTGGGTCAGAGAGGACTCAAGATAGTGTCAGCCAACCTATACAGCACAATCCTTAATTGTATTAATACACCAGTCACCAGAGAATCGATGTATTGATCTTCTGTCAGGTCACACCATCTGAGGCCTCCACACAAGGGTTTTTTTTTTCTTCATGTTCCTCCCTCTTCTCTAACAGCTAATTCAGAATTTTCTCTTCAAATTTTCCCCTCTCTCCTACTCAGATGCTGAATTCACATGCCAAAAATTCTCTCTCCAACTCCCTCCAAGTATTCTCTTCCTCATCGCCTCATCATCTTTTTTCAATATGTTCCTTTCCAGAGAAGGTTTCATGATGCCTATTCTCGTCCTCCATGCATTATTGACTCAGTCTTGAAAGCTAGGGAAATACATAGCCGTCTCTCATATTGAAAAGTGGAATCAGGTGTGTCGACCTGGACCTCCCCACTCATGGGGTTCTCAGGAGCTTTGCATTCAGAGGGGAACTAGTTGGGACGAAGTCTATTATAGCGTGCAATCACTGCATCAAAACCTCCAGCCACAAAGAAAAATGAGAAGCCCCTGCGCAAAATCAGGCCCGTTCGAACTTCATCCCTACTTCTTGTGTCGATATACCCGGCAGCAGCGTTTTGCACTGGCTGCAAATCTCTTTCAATATACTGCAGTAGACCAGTTTAAGATGACAATTCTGACGTTCCCTCTAACGTCCAGGATTCGCCAATTTTTTGCAGAGGACTGAATGCTTCTTGCGAGGAGAGAATCGACAAGTCTGGCTCAAGCTAATTTATAATAAAGAGGACAACACGCACATGGCCAGACTGCAAGGCTTTTCCCGAGACAAGCTCCATTGATCATACAGTTTCCTTTAATCTGAGAGTTTTTTTGCAGCGTGCGAAGTCGCAATATCTATCAAGCGGCGAAGAGGGCGTACCTGCTTAATATACATGGCTGCCAAGATATCTCCTAGTCCCGCCAACTGAGGTTATCCAAACTACCTCACCATCAACAACAACATGTCACCAGATTCTCCGTCCTTACGGCACGCGCGTCTTCACCTCCCGACAACCAAAGTCAACTTCCGGAAAGCCGCAAAATAAACGTCGACTACACCAAAAACCTCCTTCCTTCCTTCCTTCCTTGTTTCCTTGTTTCCTTCCTTCGAAGGTAGAGACACCAGAAAAAATTCCAAAATCAAAGACGAAAAGGTACCAAAAATGAACGGCTACATGGGGAAAAATAACTCGTCTTAGAAAGGAGAAGCAACAACAACAAAGATCACCTGAAAATATAACAACAAAACGCCAACAACAACAACAACAACAGCAGCAGCAAGAACAACAACACTCTGCGAAATGCGCGCAAGGACACAACGCACTTCACGACAGAAGGATTCTAGGGCGGGAAGGAAGAAGAAGACGCGCTTTCTCATCCATATTGTGAATGAATTTCTCCCTCTCATCTGCAGAAGTTCATCCATTAGGACCCGTCATTCGCTCATTAATTATAATAAAAAGGGTACAAGAAGCGAAAATCCGATAGGTAATCACAAAACTTACACAGAGTTCATCCATCTGAGGTTCGTTGTTTGTTCCCGGTTCTTAAGCGGATGGTCCGGCTGCGTAAGTATTTGAAAGTAAGCTGACAGTGAGACGACAATGGAGTGGATGGATGGATGGATGGATGGATGGAAACTCATGATGATTGTATGGATGTCTTCTCCCTTTTTTTTGGGTATTTGAGAAATATACTATTATTGAATAAATCAAGAAATCAATTACCAAAACCAAAAATGGGGATTTCCCCCCCCAAAAAAAAAAAAAAAATCTCGCCATAAATTGGTTTATGAAAATATGATTGATATGCTTTTGATAGGCTTGATTTGAATTCATGTATTTTTGAGTGTATTTGTCCATATTGTGATCTAATTGTGATTAAGCTTTTGTTGGGTTTTTTTTTTTTTAACTTGGGATTTTCATTTGAATTTATTCATAAAATCTATTAATTGTTTTTTATTTTTTTAATAATTAGTTCATTTCTTCAAGTACACATTGATTCAATGTGAAAGTTTGATCTTGGAATGGAATTAATAAATATAATCCTTCTTTTGTTCAAATGTGAGAAAAAATTAATTTATGATATTCCATGTTTTTTAACATCTGTAAGATCAAAAGCCAATTCATCTAATTATGAACATTTTGATTAATCAATGCTTCTTGTTGCTAATTGAATTGAAAATTAAATTTTTGTTATATTATGGGATTGATTTTTGCCAATTTTGATGTTCAATTGGTGTCCAATCTAGTTGAATATTGTTTGTATAAAAATGAATAAAGTTTTTTTTAGTTAACATTCATATTATTGGATTTGAAAAACATATCTAAATTATTATTTTATTATGATATGATGAACTAATCTTATGAATTTATCATAAGTTCTATTAACAAGGTTATTAAATGTTGCATAATTTCTAACACATAATCCAATTAACATATGTTTTCATTTATAACAATTAATTGTAATTGTTCATAGTGACAAATGTCAAATATATTTAAAGAATTTGATGACAAAATCAATACTATGTTAAATGGACAAGTATGTTAAAAAATGAATGTATTGTCTAACCATCAATATTAAATGCAACTTTACCTGTAGATGCCATGAATAAAGCTTTTGTTTTGTTAAAATTAATGATAGGTCTTTGTTGTATAATTGTTTTAATTCTTGATTTATTAATCTTAAGACAAATGTTTTACCAATTCCAACACCTCCTATCAAAAATAAATGTATTGGATTATTAGGATTATTTTTTAAATACATGAATTTGTCAATTTTTATTTTCTTTTCTTTTCATTGTCTAAAAGAATCCAATATTCAAATTTATCCGTTATCATATAATTTAATGATGTTGTAAAATCATCATTCTAATATATTATGTGATTTAATGGTGAAAGTATTTTTAAATCATGTTTTTAATAATTAATATGTTTGTAATGAGAATTAAAATACACATGTCACTAATGTCATCATTAATATCACCTATCCATATGTTCCATGGATGCAAGGATTTTTTTATTTTAAATTGATAATATCATCCTCTTCATTTGTCCATATGTGTTGCATCTTATGATCGAATATTGATCTAATTTTGGATATTATTTGTTCTACATAACAATATGCATCATGACATGTAACATTTGTGCTTAAGTGTGAATCCTCAAAAAAATTGAATGGTGAATATAAAAGAAGTGGTTGTTTTGACCAATTTTCAATATCTTAATATTTATTATAATTCACAAACCTCATGATTTTTAGTTTCTAATATTTTAATAATTATGTTGTGGTAGGGTGCAAATTTTGTTATAATAAATATTCATAAGGATTTTTTCAATTTAAATATTTTTTTATAATTGATGAACACATTATGTCAATAGAATCATGTTTTAATTGGTTTAGTAAAGATTGTGATTTTAATATAAAAGAATGTTCCTAATATAAAAAAGTATTGATAAATTTAAATGTTCATGATGCATGATATAAAGGAATTGAAAGAACTCAATAAACAAGTAATTAAGCAAGCATTTGTTGAGCATTCAAAAAAATTGCCTAATTTGCATCCTAATGTTGGCATTACTTTTATTTTAAATACAACTTTTTATTATAGAAGGCAATTTTAATATTACAAATTTCTTGATTTTAGTCATGTGGGATGTGCGATATGATGCAAGCATATGGATTTCAAATAAATTGGATATTTATATTTGCAAATCATAAAAGACCAAAATGGATGCTAAATTCATTAGTTTTAATATTTAATGGTGTTCATTTCAGAAAAATGTGTGGCTTCACTAATTTTTTGCATAAGATTAATATGCATATTTTTTCATCAAGATATAAAAGTTTTAAAAATTCAAAGAATGTAATGTTCTCATTTGTTTAATTTTTTTAAAAAATAAAATTGGTTTTTGCTCCAACTATATTTTCGCTAAAAGGTAAATTTTCTTTGATTAAAATGGGTGATATTTTTGTTGTACTCATGGCAAGTAATGGATAATGAAATCTACAAACAACATTTTTTTTCTTACATGTTCAAATATGTTGATATTGTTATGCATTTTGTAATGTAATTGGTAATAATGAAATATCACACCAAATGTACTTATCCACAATTTTTTTCAATTGTTTCATTTGTATGAATTCCATATATGGGTGCATCTTTAATCCATAAAAGGTGAAAGCATATTAAAACATATTTTTTAAAATATTTAAAAAAAGACAATAAAAAAAATGGTCCAATTTTTGACACAAGTAGAAGAAAGTAGATCAAAAAAATAATTTAAAATAACATAATAAAAGCATGGTGTTTTTTTTTGAGTTTATAGTGAAGTGATTACAAAATTTGAAAAAATTTGGTACAATAAAAATAAATAACAAGTATGTTTGAAAATGATTAGTCAAATTGAGTTTAAATATATTTTTATTATTAGAAGTTTGATGTATTTTACTATAATATTTAAATATTGAGAACTTACAAGTAATTTTTTAAACTACATCATGTTGAAAATGGAAAATATTTAATAATTCATTTACTTTCACCTACTTGTATAAGTTTGGACAACCTAAACAATAGGAAAAACATTTATTTATTTTTTCAAAATCTATTTGAATGCATATTAAATATATGATTAATCACCATCTTTGTGATAAAATTAAAAATCATCCTCATGTTGATCATTAAATTAAAAAAACATTTATACTTTCAATATATTAAAACTTGTTTATGGTTCTTCGTCTTTATGCGACAAGGAGCAGAAATTGTTTTTTTTACCTTGATGGCACCCTAAAAGGTGATGGTCATGTTCATTACAACAATTTTGAAATTCTATGATCAAAAAAACATTCATAGATTTGTGCAAAAAGACATGGGTCTTCGTTGAATAATGTATGAAAATAAGATTTTTTTAATCATAATATTTTGCACATGTTATAGGATCAATTTGTATTAATTTTATTATATGAATAGATTGAAAGTATTTTGTCTAAAAGGTTTTATTTTTTAGCATGTAAGGTGGGTAGGGCTTTTATGAAAGGATCCCATAACTTCTTTGCAAATGTAGAAATTACAAAGAATGTTGGAGGGACACCATCCCATGCAAAGAATTGGAGGATTATACACTCCATACACAAAGACATTCAATAAAATTTCACAAAATATAGATACAATATATTTAACAATGTTTAAAAGATGATTGCCTCACATCCAAAGTAATTTTGTAATTGATCATACAATTCAACACTCGACATCCTTTGGCCTTCAATTGCAAGTTTATTAAGCATAAATTATGTATTTGCATTGGATTGCCAATTGGTTTGTACATTCTCATAAGAATGTCTCTTGGTTGTAGTTTTCTTGTTTTAGGGATTGCTTCTTCAAATTACCTTATTATACCATTGATAGCTAGCTCTTGTTGATCAAGGCTTAGATTGTGCAAAAGACAACAATGGATGACAAGGTTAGGAACAAACATACCATGCACATTTGTGTTATCAAGGATTTCCTTGGATGTTTTTTTTAAGAACATTGAAAAAACTTTCAACTAGTCTATTTCCAATTGTACAATTCTTCAAGCAATGAAGGAGCCCTTTCTCAAGGTGAGGTGATTTCCCCAACTCAACAATGGATAATCTTTATCTCCAAGGAGATAGGGCAAGGAGAGGGGGGAATTTTTTTGGCATGAAGTTTGTTATGAATTGAACAATCCTCAATATTGTGGGTTATGGTAACATGTAGACCTCCTAAAAATCCCTAATTGTTCACAAAACCCCATGAAAGGCGTCTGAGAATATCTATGGCCTACTTGTTTGAGTTTACTACTACTTGTAAGACAAGGCTATGATCCCTAATTTGGCCCTTCACAAATGCACCAAAAGATTTTGCAACCAAAACATGCATCACATCAATTGCTCCTTGTATGCTTAGTAAATCACGCCAACACTTGCAGTTTGTCATGACAATGTTCTTATTTCCAGTAGGCTAGCTGATAACACCTTCAAAGACTATGTTTATTGCATAAATACACACACTCCAAGCACTAATCCCACTATAGAATGACTGACTACAAACATCTCCAAACAAACATATTCACCCTTTGCACAAGCCTGTAAAACTGTGCACACACATCAAACTTCCACATGGAATCAACCTTCACACCCTTGACCAAAGCTGAAACAAAGAAGACAAGTAAATGTAAGAGAAGGATGCAACTGACCATTTCATCTGAAATTGCAGACAAATCTTCACAATACAATTTTCAAAGTGACCAGCATTGACATCGTTTGTAACTTGTAACCTTGCGAGAATCACTCACCAAAGTGCAAGACACAGGTGACCATCACACAAAAAAAGCAGTGACAAGCTGCCATGACTAATACCCAATGGCATAATGGGCAGGGCTTGATCATCCCATAGTGCATCATCAGCTCCTGAGCTGCCATGACTACTACCCAATGACTTCATCAGCTCCAGACAATGGGTGAAGTCAAGTAAAGAATAATTCTGCCTGCAATTTCAGGTGAACTAATAAAAACATTCGGCATGCATTTAGAGTTTCTGTTGCAATTACCGGAAGCAACAGGAAGTAAAGCCTCAGCCATAATGTTGCAAAGTAAGCTCTAGAGACACCGCTAATCAAAAGAGGTCAATTTTGTATATTACCCAATTTGATGAATGCATGAGCAAGCTTGTGAGGGTAAAGGTCATTTCATCTTGAGCTTGTCCACAGTTGTACAAGCAAAGCATTGAAGCCACAAAGCCCAAGAGATGATCAAACAGTTTGGCAAAACATAGTACAGCCAGTATAAACTCCCAAGCCCTAAACCCCTTCAGCAAAATTCCAAAACTATCATATGATAAAAAAGACAAAAGATGTTACATATGTTACAAATTTAGTGTTCTTTCCAGAGTCCTGCAAAGCTCAGGCTGGGTTCTGTGATAGAGAGACTTGAGCATTGCATGAAACAGAGACAACAAGCATTTCATCATCATCATCATCATCCTGATGCATTTGAACCTGCCAAATGTGGAGTTGAAACAATGGCAGAAAGAGGAACAGAAATCTCAGAGGACAGAGCATCAGAGGACAGAGCACCCTCAAATCACTGAAGAAACACAAAAAATTGGAAGGAGTTTTTGTGAAAGATCTTCAAGTACTTGAGTTTTGAAGTGGACAGACAGCTTGTGGGACAGCTAGGTTTCAGAAAACTTTACAGTAGGTGGCTTTCTTGAGGATCTTGTGTTGTGCTCCTCAAGTAAACCAAGCTGATCAGCAAATCAATCCAGACACTCCAAATTGCTTGCATTCAGAGGGGCATTCGACCAAGAATGGCAGAAAGTGGGAAACAGACAAAAGCTAGGACAAAGCAACCTGAAAATGGGGTGAAGAAATTTCACAAAAATTGGAAGAAGGGAGTTTGTGTGAAAGAAGATGATCTTCAAGTAGTTGAGTTTTGGTGCGGACAGCAGCAGCTTGTGGGGCAGCTAGGTTTCAGAATGACAGTGGGTGACTTTCTTGAGGATCTTGCATTGTGCTCAAGTACAAGCTGATCAGCAAACCAATCAAGTCGCTCTCGATTGCTCACATTCAGAGGCATTCGACCTCCAAATGGAAGGTGCTCCATACTCTTGTGATCCAACACTTCATCTGCCAGTTCCATCAGTCTCTTCACATAAGCATGACTGCCCACATCTTCTTCTTCACCTCCAGAGACTCTGCAATGCAAGCCCGACATCTGTTGTTGCAATGCACAGACAGTCCCACCCACCCATCTGCAGAAATTAGAATTGTATCCACAGAAAGTTGTTCTTGACAATCAAGAGTGTACACCTAAGAAGTGATCGCATGTTTGTTTTAGTTTGGATTCCAGTCAAAATCACTACAGTTATGCAGGGCATTGCTTTGCCACTGCAAAAGCTTTCCTGTCCTCCTACCAAACCGCATGGAAATGCTGCTACACAAAAGGTTTTTTTTGTCCTTTCCAGAGTCTAAGAAGAAAATGCTGCTGTGGGTGTACCTGGATCCGAAGATACTGTTGCCGGAAATCGCCAAAGGACATGCTGATGGTATGATCTATCATGTCAGAGATGCTCTCCAGGACAATCTTGGCAATGGGTTTCACCCACTGAAAGGAACCCCATCCACGCACAGTCTGGTAGCCATAGGTCTGCTCCATCTGTCCTGTTCCCAGAGAAAGAACCAGCAAGTCATGCACTCCTCGCACTCTTGGAAACTCGAGCTTGTTGTGCAACACGTGAGTGACAGCGGCTGCGGTGGGATTGTGCATCACAACGCCGCCATCAACCGCAGTACAAGAAGTGTTGCCGTCTACAGACTTCATGTAAGCGGGTTTGAAGAAGGAAGGAACCGCCGTGGTAGCTCGACAGACTTCCCAGAGATTGAAATTCCAGGTTTGATTCTCCAAGGCATCGGCTCTGGAGAAGAGAAACGGACCTGCAGTGGCAAGGTCGTAGCAAGGGATGAGCACGGGCTTGATAGTATCACGAAGAGTCAGCGGTCTTCCATCTCGTACCAGGTACTGTTTCAGCAAGCGTTCCAGCTGCTTGCTCGAGAATCTGGGACGGACAAGACCCCGGACTCTTGACCACAGTGAGTTGGGTACCTTGAAGAGACTTCTCCCTTTCTCTGCAATCAGTCTCCAAGTCTTATCCGCTCTGAAGAGCGGTCTGTTGTTGGCGTCGCAAGCGGAAAGCATGGTGGCAAGAACTCCACCCACACTGGTCCCTGCCAACACGTCGAAGTAATCTGCAATGCGAGCTTCAGGGTTGCCACTCTTGCGTTTCAGAAGCTCCTCCAAGTATGCTAACACTCGCGCTGGTATGATACCTCGCATTCCGCCGCCGTCAATGCTCAAGATACACACTTTGCCTCTATCTTCTTCTTGTTCTTCACCACCACCACCACCACCAGCTACCAGCTTCTCCCATGCTGCTGCCTGCTGCATTGCTCCTCCTCCATACTCCTTCTGCACGTGGAAACACACTTCCCGGTCCAAAAACTCGCACTCCTCTAGTGCCTCCCATGTCACTCCCGGCATTCTGCAACAACTCCCCAAAACACGACCACCCCAGAATCCCACCAACACTAACCCACCCACCCCACCCCTAGACTTCCCAAAAAATACCCAAATTCTCACAAAACCCACCAAAGTTCAGCTGATCTTCCACACAAAAATTGCCCAACTTTGAAGCAAATGAAAAACAGTTTGCCTTCACACAATTTATTTGTCACCCCCCCAAGTTCTCTTGTTGTTCTTGTTCTTCGTCCTCTTCTGCTTCTGCTTCTTCTTCTTCTGCTGCTGCTTCTTCTTCTACACTGCAAATGTCAGAAGTGCAAAAGAGAGATATATTGCGTACAAAAAAAAACTGGAAACCGTCTTCAAAATCCTGTACACGAGAATACAAACCCAAAACGAAGAAAACAATGGATGGGGGTATAACTCCACCACAGTCTGCTACAATTCTACAATTCTAGCGTTTTCATATCGAAGTACCAGAGAGGAGGAGGAGCTGCTGCTGCTGCTGGAAGCTAAGTAAACAACAGCAACAGCTAGCGAAGAAGAAACAGCATACAAATTGAAGAGAAAAGATGGGTAGAGAACTAGAGAAACTCCAATTTTCTTCTTCTTTTTTCTCTCTCTCTCTCTCTCTTTCTCTCGGAGTGTAAGCGCCGCAGCAAGAGCAGCAGCTACGTTGAAGAATGCGCTACAAGCCTGTCTGCGGCGGTTCGGAAGAGGACGAGAACGAGGACCGGACCGGAGACAAGTGTTCCGGTCCGGATCGCTGGATTTGGGGGGGTGGCGGACAGGGGCGGTGGGAACCACATAAAGTGCAATTAATGAAAAAAACTGCTATTTAAGTGGAACCGCACTCTGTCCGCCCGGTCCTGGAACTGGGGAAAAACCAAAAGTGGAACAACCCATTTCGTAATGCAATGGGCCTTTGTGCCATTTGATTATTTAATTATTTAAATAAATAAATTAACAAACAAAAAGGAGGGGAACCATTAAATGACCACCTGTTTAGGCCAATTAAGAGAAGTACCTGAATCCAAACCCTAGTTACTTACTTTGCCCTAGTAAAATGGGAGACACTAGAGTTGGGAATGAGGTATGCGGACAAGACCTTTTAACCGGACTGATGGTTAAAAGGTATGGTCCGTATACATACACTAAAATAAAATAATAAATTCTAATGGTCATTTTGCATTTTGTGCATAAATTGTTAATTTTTCCAGAGTGTGATTGTTTGTTGTATATGCTCGGTCGGAATCATGTCACGAAGAAGCTTAGTTATAACGTGACGGAACTCCTCCACGTACGTACGGTATGTGGAACAAAATGCCTTTTTAACCCTTTTAGTTGGGTTCGAACAAAGGTATCGACCCACCTCGACGACGAGACATACAAGAAGAGTTTTCCTTAAAGTCATCCTGTCTTCACCCTGTCTACTAACTAACTACTCCCTTGTAACTATCTTGCACGGTTCCGTGAGCAACTTTCATATTTTATATTATTATAATTTATTATCATAATTTATTATTATTTATTTATTATTTATTATTTATTTTTTTAATTTTTAATTTTAAAAAAAGGAGAAAAGCACTTTAGTTTTTTTGCCATCAAAGCCTGTCACACTTATAGAGAGAGCTCCAGACTGAACTTGGTTTATGTGAACCTACCTGCCAAAATATTTAATGCAATAGAATATAGTGCACAAGAAGAAGGAGGAGGAGGAGGAGGGAGGAGGAGGAGGGAGCCAAGGAAGGAAGAAGTGGAGATGGAGAAAGAAAAGGAAAGGATGGTAGGCTTGGCCTCAATTACATCATATTTTTTCAAAATTGCTAAGATTTTAAATCTAAGGTACTAACTAAAGGCCATTAATTAATTCATACAAATCTTAATTCAAGTTACCCATGGCCTATTTGCAAACGATTTAAAAGGATATAAGCGTGGAAATAGATTACATATTTTTTTTAAATATTAGTTTGGAAAAATAAAATAACAAAAGGCTAAATTTGATATGTGTTGCATAGGTTGAAGGTTTTATGAGAGTTTAGGATCAAATAATGTTGTGCCCAAACTTTAGAAACTTTGGATTAAAATTATTAAGGCCTTATGGGGTGGGGGGGGGGGGCATTGGTTGGTAATAATTGGTTTAAATAATATTGAATATTTTGACTATTTTAATTTTTTGATTTAGTTGAGATCAATCAAGGTTAATAACTAAAATTTGAATGTTTATTATTTATTTTTTCATCTTTCAAATGCACCCACCTTTATGCCTTAATGTAAGCAAAGTTATGTTTATAATGCACTTTAAAATGTGTGTAACTCTACAACAAGGTTATATAAGGGTACCAAAAATCTACCTTGGAAATAATACACCAAAATAATATATTTTAAACTACACCTAATATTCAAAATAATCAAAGAATGTAATGATGCATGAATTTAATCCAATATTGATTAAAAACTGAGCACTAATGGATGAACTTCATTCATGAACAACAAATTTGTCAACTGGAATTGTATTTATCAAGTAATTAATTGAAAACCCTAAATATATTTTACATTGGAGTAGCTAGATGTTAGTTGTGACAAGATTTTTTTTTTTCCTCTAATATTATTTTTTAAAATAAGTTTCTTGTTGAGGAATAATTTAAAATATTGTAATCCAAATACAATCTTCTGTTTCCACTGGGTATGTAATATTTACTAGTGTTATGTATTTATAGCTTTTGAAAGAACCCCAGTCTCAAATTTAGCTATTTTTTAAAAATTGATATAATCTTCAATTCTGATCCAAGCAATTTTTTTTTTAAAAAATCATGGATCCTCAATTACAATTAAAATCTTAATTTATAAACTTTTGGATTATGGGCTTTTTTATAATTATTTTTTAAAAAATTTAATCTAAAGTTGATTTTGTCCCATATTGAATTGAGCTTTCCCTACATTATACAAACCAATAAAAGTAGCCACTCGAATATGAAGTACACATGTTTGCAATTTTTCCCAAAATTAAATTAGTACATGCATGCCTGAAATAATAATAATAATAATAATAAAGGTGCTAGAATTTAAAACCTATAAAAAGGGTTTTTTAGACCTAGTTTAGGGTAAAACCCATGGCCTTGGGCTTTATTGAGTGTAATCACCCATTCCCAATTTTTTTTTTCTTTTTTTCACACCCTAACACGGTATCATGGGTAAGAAAGAAAAAGATTTATGTTATTTTGAAAAGCAAAACACCTAAGAAAGAGCGGAGAAAAAAAAATACACCGTGTAACATGCCCTCCAATTACACCCAAAAAACACTTGGAGGAGAGTTTTACGAATTGGAATCAGCCCAAAAATTGAAGCCAAAATTAGCCTTCAACCCATAATTGGGCAACATTGGTACTTAGTACCTATACATCAATAAAGCTTGAGTGACACCAAGGAACATTGAATAGATGGGCTGAAAGGTTTGATTGGTGCTATGCTAATGAACATTCTTTTGTACAAAACATGGCCAATCTTGCAAACATGCATTATTAATATCTAATGTAATTGTAACAAGCATGAAGCTAAGGAAATTGACAACCATATCTTACACAATAGGAGAAATCCGAAACTTTATAAATTTGCATATGAAAAATAATTGTTCATGCCATTTTGAAAGTGAAAAAGATCATTTCATTTATTTACAAGAACCAATACAATTATTATGTTTGTGAATACTTTAGTTTTTATCAGTTCATCAATAAAAGTGGGTTGTCAACTCATTATCAATTTAAACAAGATATATGCAATGAAAAACAAATTGAAATTTTTTAATTTTTATTTTTGAAAATTCACGCAAATTCGGTAGTGTATTATTGCCTAGGACCCACATGATAGTTGTAAACCCATGCTAAGCACCTTGATAAGTAGGTGGTGCTTGGGATAGAGTTGGTATTAGACTCCCACTAGCTCACACATCCCCCCATATTCATCAAAGAGCACTCCCAAAAAATAGATGTAAAACAAGGACAACCTTATAATATTTCAATGGGTCAGATTGAAAGGTCTACCAAGAAGGAAGGTAGGCATTTTAAAGTTGCCCATGGATTGTAAATGGAAAGTGGGGTTTAATTCAATATGGTTTTAAATCTTTACACAAGACTCTTGTGCATGTGAAAGGACCTTCTAAAGGAAACTAAATGGCATTGAAGCCTTTAAAGGGAGTTTTGAGTTTAGAAGATCTAGCTAGATCCAATTGCTCCCTTAGGTTTTCATGGGACAATATGAACACAAGTCCTCAATATTATTTAGTGTAATTGCATGATATGTAAATAAACATATCTTAGATTGTGGGAAACATGTTTAAATTATGTATGTGTGTCAAGTGATGACATATATAGTCATAACATCATCACGTCTCTTTGGAAATTGAATTATGTAATTCTCATATGAGGAAGTCATATTGGAATATTGACACCATATTTAGAATTGACCAAGTGTATAAACATATTGCAACTATTTGGAAAAAATATGAAAAGGAAGATTCTTTCTTTGCGAAAAAGTGGAAAGTGACCAAGTTCTACAAAAACCTTTTTTAAGGAAAAGGTAGAAAGTTTTTTTAATTTTGAAGAAGTAGGTAGAAAAGAGTTGGAAGCAATCCAAGTAAATGTACAAAATAGGGTGGGTGATACTCACCTACAACATATTGTTGGAGAATTGAATGAATGAGTGAAATCATTGGAGGATGTGAATGTTGAAGGAGGGTATACAGTTTTGAACTAAATGGATGGAAAAAGGGAATTAGGGATCTAAAGAATCCTTCATAGAAAAGAGACATTGTAATAACTTCTTTGAGGAATGAAGACGGAAACTATGCTGGAATTGCCAAGGAATTAGAATATATATATATAGTGCTTTCTATAACAACCTTTACAATATTGGTTCAAGATCACTAAAAGCAAAACAATTCAAAGAAGTGGTTTTCAACTCTATTTAAATGAAATTCAACCAAACCATGAAGAACCTCATGTTGGTTATTTTTTTCACATGATATAAATTTCACGATGTTTTTAAAACGTAAAGCCCAAGGATTAGATGGAATAGTTGCTGGGTTTTATGTTAGATTATGGCACATCATTAATAAGGATTACTTTAACATGGTAAAAAATGATGTCCCTATTGGAAGATTTTGCAAAGGTGTTACAAAAGTTTTGATAACCTTAATATTCAAAGTTGGAGCCAAGGAGTAATTGGCAAATTAGTGGCCAATATCATTTTCAAACATAAGATACAAAATCAATGCCAAAACATTATAATAAAATCTTTGACCATCCCTTATGGAACCAACTAATTGTGATGAGAACACCTTCTTCCCTTTGAAATATATGTCATAGACAGTGTGTTTCTCACCCATGAGATGATTAATTAGACTAGGGGCTCTAAACAAGACTTGAACTTCATCAAATGGGATTTTGGATTGAAGACATATGACAAGGCGTCTTGAGACTTTCTTTTCATGGCTACAAAAAGGTTACAGATGGCTTCAAAGTACATTGAAATGGTTTGTTTGCTCTTTCAAGATGTGGAATCAACCATTTATTGCAACATGACCTTGACATTTCCATATAGAATACGATTGTGACCAGAATGCACAATTTTTCCATACCTCTTCTTCATAGTGTGAGAGGTATTAAATTGCATGTGCAAACAAGTTGTGAATAATGGTGAAATTCAAATAATCCACATGTTTAAGGTAGATAAAAAATACATCCTAGTTCGATATGTGAATGCCACTTCTCTTACCTTGGTTGGAAATGAAAGGAATGGTGACATGACAATTGACCTTTTCAACAAATTTCTATTGATTTCAAAGTTGGAGTTGAACTTGCAAAAAAACGTGGAATTTTGGTGTAGCACCACAAATCTTATATATTAATTCACTTAGTCCGTCTGTCTGTCTGTCTTTTACTTATCTATTATTTCTTTCGATTCTTGGCCCCTTTTTCTTTGGTACCCTTTTTCTTTTTCTTTTTCACAGTTTTTCTTTCTTTCTATATGCAGCTTCTTTTTTTCTGACGTCATTTCGCGTTCATTACCTTTTTGGCGTAATCCCATTGGCTCCTGTTCGGTGTGGAGTGTTTTGGGGGGTGGGGGAAGGGAGAGCCCGGTGAAGCACGGGGCGGGGGGGGGGGGCCGGACAGGGGGGGGGGGGCCCCGCGGGGGGATTTTGGACCGGGGCCCCACCAAGATGGAGCCCAAATTAATTGGGG